>JGI25322J35698_1000995_pt1 | contig 21728 bp, 17 predicted proteins | sample AutmiccBRH37_all_FD_35698 | JGI IMG/M metagenome (IMG submission 35698) | reverse complement strand
ACGAGGCCCAGTCGGCCATCGTGCAGGTCGCCAAGAACCTGGCCGACAGCGGCGAAATCGTCATCGCCACCGGCGACGAAGAAGGCGAACTGGTGTTCTAGGGCGCTGAAAAACAATGATAATGAAGGCAGAGATAGTGGGCGAGACCCCTTACAAGAAGTTCATGTTCGATACCGACTTCGACGAATTGGCGGAGCGGCGCGAGAAGGCCCGTGCCAAGGCTGCCGCCGAGGCCGCCATGCGCGAAGCGGGCGAGCCCGAACCGGAACCCGAGCCTGAGCCGGAGGCGCCCACCTTTTCCGAGGATGATCTGGCCCGCGCCCGCGAGGAAGGTCTTGCCGAAGGCACGCGGCTGGGCAGGGAAGAAGCGTCATCGGCGGTCGACAAGCAGATCGCGGACACCCTGAATGCGATCGTGCAACAGACGCAATCCCTGTTCGAGACTCAGGCCGAAGCGAACGAAGGTCTGACGCATCACGCCATATCCGTCGCGGCGGCGCTGGTCCGAAAGCTGTTCCCCACCTTGAACCAACAGACCGCCCAGGATCAGGTGCAATCCATGCTCGAAACGGTACTCGGCCAATTGTCGGGCGAGCCGGAAGTCATCGTCCGCGTTCCGGCCGACCTGGCAGAAACCCTGCATGAGCGCATCCAAGCCGTTTCGGAAATGTCCGGATTCCGTGGGAATATCAAGATTTTGGGCGACCCGGCCCTGGCCGTCGGCGATTGCCGGCTGGAATGGTCGTCGGGCGGCGTGATGCGCAGCGCCCGCGACCTGGCCCGCGAACTCGACGACATCATCGCCCGCAACCTCAAGACCCCGGCGACGCCCGAGGCCGACCCGGAACCGGCGATGGACACAGCGGACGCGCCGCAGGCGGCGGCGTCTCCGGCCATCGAGCCTGCAGCCGCCCAACCCGCGGAAACGACCGCCGATGCCGCCTCGACAGCTGTCGACGAAATTGCCGCCGAGGCCAGCGCGAACGACGGTCAGGCCGCCGCGCCGGCGATCGAGGTTCCGGCGACACAGCCAGAGACCGCGGAAACGACGGCGGCCCCCATGGCCGAGCCCATCCCTTCCCCGTCCGACGCGACCATGGACGGCCCGCCGCCGGTGCCGTCGGAGGAAATCATGGCGGAGACCGGGACTGCGGCATCCACCGCCCCGATCAACGAACAAGACACCCATGCCCCCGTGCCGTCGGAAGACTTGATTGCCGACGCGACACCCGAAGGCACGCAGGACGACACGCCTGAATCGCACGAAGAAGCGGCGCCGGAACCGAAACGGATCGGCGGCGCGGATCTGGAACTCGAAGACGACCTGAAGGACTAGGAGAGAACCATGGCCGAAGAAGATTTTGAACTGGGCGAATTCGTGTCCAACGGCGGCGACGGCGCTTCCGGCTCCGCGCCGTCGGCAAGCCCCTCGGGNCTGCCGGAAGTCACCGATCTGCCGAAAAGCGCGCGTGACCTGGAAGCGGTCTACGATATCCCGGTGACGGTTTCCGCCGTTCTCGGCAAGGCGACCATGCAGGTCAGCCAGCTTTTGCGCCTTGGCCGGGGGGCCGTCATCGAGCTCGACCGCAAGGTCGGTGAAGCCATCGACATCTACGTCAACAACCGGCTGGTCGCGCGCGGCGAAGTGGTGGTCGTCGAAGACCGCCTGGGCGTGACCATGACGGAAATCATCAAGACCGACCGCTAACACGGACCGGCCAGGAAAGACGACCGAAGATGGCGGAAGCAACACCCAACGCCGGCGGCCCGCTGCGCAACAGGACCACCGTGGACATCGCCACGGTGCTTGGCCTTGCCGTGGGTTTCGGGCTGCTTGCCGCGGCAATCGTGCTGGGGGGATCGCCGGGATCGTTCATCAACATCCCGTCAATCCTGATCGTCATCGGCGGCACCTTCGCCATCACCACCGCGAGCTTTTCGCTGAACGAAATGCTCCGCACCGCCCGGGTCACGCTCAAAATCTTCATTCAGGTCAATCGCAACCCGACGCGCGCCGCGTTCCAGACCCTGCAACTGGCCGAAGTGGCGCGCAAGCAAGGTGTCCTGGCGCTGCAGAACGTGATGGGCGCCATTCAGGCGGAACCGGTTCTGCACAAAGGCATCGGCATGGTGGTCGACGGCACCCCCGGCGAAGAGGTCGAAGCCATCCTGCGCCGCGACATGCAGGCCATGTTCCAACGCCATCAGAAAAGCATCAACGTGCTGCGCCGCATGGCCGAACTGGCGCCGGCCATGGGCCTGATCGGCACCCTGATCGGTCTGGTCCAGATGCTGGGCAACCTGTCGGACCCGGGCACCATCGGCCCGAGCATGGCGGTGGCGCTGTTGACGACCTTTTACGGCGCGGTGCTCGCCAACATGGTGTTCACGCCGATGGCCAACAAACTGGAACGGAATTCCGCCGACGAAGCCATGGTGAACCAGGTCTATGTCCTGTCCGCCGGTTCGATCGGCCGCCAGGAAAACCCCCGGCGCCTGGAAATGCTGCTGAACAGCATCCTGCCGCCGGAAAAACGGGTCTCCTATTTCGATTAGGCTGGTAGACGGCCCCAGAAGGTGAATGAACGACACGACATGAATGACANGCGGATCAAAGTAGGGACAGAACGGTCATGAGGTTATTGATTATCGGCACGCTCGGCGGACAAATCGGCGCCGCAAGCCAGATCGCGATGCAGAAGGGAGCCAAGGTCCAGCAGGCCGAAACGGTCGACCGGGCCCTTGATCAGTTGCGCGCGGGACAGGGTGCGGACCTCATCATGATCGACGTGCACGCCGACATCGCGCACTTGGTCTCCTCGCTGGAAAGCGAACGCATCGCCCTCCCCGTCATCGCCTGCGGCGTCGGCAATGACAGCCAGGCCGCCGTCCGCGCCATCAAGGCCGGCGCCAAGGAATACATCCCCCTGCCGCCGGATGCGGAACTGATCGCCGCCGTCCTGCACGCCGTGTCGGAAGAGCCCAGCACCATCGTCTACAACGACCCGGGCATGGCCGACGTCATCAAGATGGCCGACCAGATCGCCCCGTCGGAAGCCAGCGTCCTGATCACCGGCGCATCCGGCACCGGCAAGGAAATGATGGCTCGCCATCTGCACGCCAAAAGCCGCCGCAAGGACAAGACCTTCGTCGCCGTCAATTGCGCGGCGATCCCGGAAAACCTACTGGAATCGGAACTGTTCGGGCACGAAAAAGGTGCCTTCACCGGCGCCGTGTCACGCCGCGTCGGCAAGTTCGAGGAAGCGGACGGCGGCACCCTGTTGCTCGACGAAGTTTCGGAAATGGACCCGCGCCTCCAGGCCAAGCTGCTGCGCGCCCTGCAGGAACGCGAAATCGACCGGGTCGGCGGCGCCAAGCCGGTGAAGGTCGATGTGCGCATCATCGCCACGTCCAACCGCAATCTGCAGGAAGAGGTTGCCAAGGGCACCTTCCGCGAGGATCTGTACTTCCGCCTCAACGTGGTCAATCTGGTGATGCCGTCGCTCGCGCGGCGGGAACAGGACATTCCCCTCTTGGCCCGTCATTTCGTGAAAAAGTATTCGGAAGCCAACCACATCGACGAACGGCCGATTTCCGAAGGCGCCATGAGCCGGCTTAAGGCCCACAACTGGCCCGGCAACGTGCGCGAACTGGAAAATGCCATCCACCGTGCCGTGATTCTGGCGACCGGATCGGAAATCGGACCGGAGACCATCATGGTGTCGGGCTCGCAGGGGGCGCCGGCCGCCGGCATCTCCGACGCGGACATGGAAACCGCGGCCCTCGTCGGGCGCACCGTCGCCGACGTGGAACGCGACCTGATCATCGACACCCTGCACCACTGCCTGGGCAACCGGACCCACGCAGCCAACATCCTCGGCATTTCCATCCGCACGCTGCGCAACAAGCTGCGCCAGTACAGCCAGGAAGGCTTTGCCGTGCCGCAGCCGGGCGAAGCCGGCGCGGCGCCGGCCCCCTGATCCGGAACGCGAAACGGACCGACCAAGGCATCCGATGAACGACGACAAGAAAATGCCGAAACGAATGACAACGGGAACAAACGACATGACGGCGGGGAACGGTAATGGCTGAGGCGACGCAAAGCGCGACCGCGGCCGCCCGCACGGCCGCGCCGCGGGGCGCGCCGCAGTCGGGGCCCGAGGAAGAAGGCGGCAACCCGTTCCAGGGCGTGATCGACCTTCTCAAGCGCGGCGATCTGATCTTCGCGCTCGGCGTTATCGGCATNCTGGTGGTGCTGATCCTGCCTATGCCGACCTGGCTCCTGGACATGAGCCTGGCCTTTTCGATCACCTTCTCGGTGCTGATCCTGATGACGGCACTGTTCATCGAAAAGCCGCTCCATTTTAACTCGTTTCCCACGGTTCTGCTGCTGGCGACCATGATCCGCCTGGCGCTGAACCTGGCATCGACCCGTCTGATTCTGGCCGAAGGTCACACCGGAACGGACGCCGCCGGTCAGGTCATCGAGGCCTTCGGCGGCTTCGTCATGCAGGACAACTTCGTCATCGGGATCATCGTTTTCGCGATCCTGGTGCTCGTCAACTTCATCGTCATCACCAAGGGTTCGGGCCGTATCGCCGAAGTGGCCGCGCGCTTCACCCTGGACGCCATGCCCGGCAAGCAGATGGCGATCGATGCCGACCTGTCGTCGGGCCTGATCGACGAAGACGACGCGCGCTTCCGGCGCAAGGAGTTGGAGGACGAAAGCACCTTCTTCGGCGCCATGGACGGTGCGTCAAAGTTCGTGCGCGGCGACGCCATCGCCGGCCTTCTGATTACCCTGATCAACGTGCTGGGCGGCATGGTCATCGGGGTCGCGCAGAACGATCTGTCGTTCGCCCAGGCCGCCGACATGTACACCCGCCTGACCGTCGGCGACGGCCTGGTCAGCCAGATTCCGGCGCTGATCGTATCNACCGCCGCCGGTATGATGGTGACCAAGGCCGGCATCACCGGCCCGACCGAAGCGACCCTGTTCCGCCAGCTCGGCGGCCAGCCGAAAACCCTCGGCATGTCGAGCTTCCTGCTGGTCGGCCTGGCGGCCATGCCCGGCATTCCGGCCTTCCCCTTCCTGCTGCTGGCCTTCGCCACGGGCGCCATGGGCTTCATCGTGACGGCCCGCGACAAACGCAAGGCCGAGGAAGCGATCCGGGCGCTTGAGGATTCTACGCCGGAGCCGAGCAAGGCCGCGGAAGAACCCATCGCGACGGCGTTGCGCATCGATTATCTGCGCCTGGAACTGGGTTACGGCCTGCTGTCGTTGATCAATTCGCCACCCGAGAACGGCCAGCGCCTGACCGACCAGATCAAGGCCCTGCGCCGCCAGTTGGCGTCGGAAATGGGCTTCGTCATGCCGTCCGTGCGCATCCAGGACAACATGCAGCTTCCCGCCAACACCTACGTCATCCGGGTCAAGGAGATCGAGACCGGGCGCGGCGATCTTCGGCCCAGCATGCTGCTGGTCATGGACCCGCGCGGCGAGGAAATCACCCTGGCCGGGGAAAAGACCATGGAGCCGACCTTCGGCCTGCCGGCCATGTGGATCGAGGATGCCAACCGCGAAGAGGCCCTGTTCCGCGGGTATACGGTGGTCGATCCGGCAACGGTGGTGACCACCCATCTGACCGAGATCATCAAGGACAACATGGACGACCTGCTGAGCTATGCGGAGACGCAGAAGCTTTTGGACGAGTTGGACAAGGAACAGCAGAAACTTGTCGATTCCATCGTCCCCGGCACGATCTCCCTGGGCGGCCTGCAGCGGACGCTGCAGAACCTGCTGGCCGAGCGGGTCTCGATCCGGGATCTTCCGACCATCCTGGAAGGCGTCGCCGAGGCCTGCGCCGGAACCCGCAACGTGATGATGATCACCGAGCATGTGCGGGCCCGTCTGGCGCGGCAGATTTCCGATGCCAACGTGAACGACCAGGGTTTCATTCCGCTGGTCACCCTGTCGCCGCCGTGGGAGCAGGCCTTCGCCGAATCGATCGTCGGCCCGGAAGACGACAAGCAGCTGTCCATGGCGCCCTCGAAGCTTCAGGAATTCATCGGCGCGCTGCGCACCAATTTCGAACGGCAGGCGATGATGGGCGAAAGCCCCGTGCTGCTGACCAGCCCGGCCATCCGGCCCTACGTGCGATCCATCGTCGAGCGTTTCCGGCCGATGACCGTCGTGATGTCCCAGAACGAAATCCACCCCAAGGCCAAGATCAAGACCGTGGGGCAGGTGTAACGTACGGCAGAAAGCTACAGGAGAAACGATCATGCGGCTTCTCACATTCAANGCGGCGAACCTGCGGCAGGCNATGACCCTCGTGCGGCGCGAACTGGGCGACGAGGCGACCATCGTGTCGACCCAGACCAACCCGATCAGCGGCGAGGCGCGGATCGTCGCCGCCCGCCAACAGGACGCCAGCGATCCGCGCCTGGGTCATGTCGCCATGGCGCCGGAACAGCGCTTCGACCAAGTGCTGGAAACCCTGCTGCTGCACGGCGTGCCGATGAACCTGGCCGACCGTCTGTCCCAGGCCGCCGCCGACATGGAACCGCGCACGCCGATCGCGGCCCTGACCGGCACCCTCGCCCTCGATTTCAACTTCGTGCCCATCGACGTGACCGCCGACAACCAACGCCTGATCCTGGTCGGCCCGCCGGGCGCCGGCAAAACCCTGGCCTTGGTGAAACTGGCCGCGCGGGCACTGATGGCGCGGCGGTCCGTGCAGCTTCTGACCACAGATCTGAAACGCGCGGGCGCGGTCGAACAGCTGACCGCCTTCGCCAAGATCATGGGTCAGGAAGTCTTCATCACCGAAACCGCCGAGGAACTGGCCCAATTCATGGCCCGCATTCCCAAACGGACCGTGGTGCTGATCGATTCACCGGGGGTCAACCACCGGTCCCATACGGAAATGGACGGCCTGTTCGATTTCGTCAACGCTGCCCCCGCCGAACCGGTACTGGTTCTGAACGCGGGCATGGACGCNCTGGAAGCCGCAGACGTGGCCATGGCGTTCGGATCACTCGGCATCAAGAGAATGCTGGTCACCCGCACGGACGCCACCGGCCGCATGGGTGCGATCCTGGCTGCCATGGAAAGCGCAGGACTGGCCCTGGCCGGAACCACNGGATCGGCCGATCCCATCGACGGTTTCTTCCCGACCGGCGCCCCCGATTTGGCGGACCTGTTGTACGGCGAGGTTCTCAGCCTGAACGCGGACCTGCCCTTGCGCGACCAGGAGGCCGAGGACGAGGACGTGGACCTGGAAGACCTGATCGACGGCCACGAACGGATGATCAACGTCGCCCTTCCCGCCGAGGGCTGAGCCCTCCGGTCGCGGGCGGCCGCAGCACAATTTGGGGGTCGCACCAATGTCGGAAATTTCCGCCCCGCCACCGCCCCCGCCGGTGACGCCCGCCGTTACCGCCCCCCTGCCGCCGCCGACCGCCATTACCCTGCCCCCCGCCCAGGCCCAGGTGCCCGTGCCGCAGGCAATCCTTGATGCNGCCCTGGGGGCGCGCTTCGACCTGCAGATCGCCAACGTGACGCCGCAAGGGCTTGCGACCCTTGAAGGCGTGGTCGGCAAGCTGCAATTGCAGTTGCAGGCCTTGTTGAACCTGAACCCCGGCGACAAGGTGACCCTGCAATTGAACGGGCGCGGCCCGCAGCTTCAATTCATCATCGCCGCGATCAATGGCCAGAATCCGGCCGCCGCACTGCGCGCCGCGGCCCAATCCCTACAGACCGGCGCCCAGGCCACGGCCGGGACGGCGGTGCTCAACCTGCCGCCCTTCACCGAAGGCAACAGCCTGACCGCGACCCTGCTGCGCCCGGCGCCGGGCATTCCGGCGCCGACGTTGCCCGGCCTTTTTCCCGCTGTCCCGGCGCCCGGCGCGCTCTCGGGCCAAGGTGGGGCGGCTGTTCCCGGCGCGGCGGGAACAGGGACTCCATCCCCCTTAGGCCAGCCGTCCGGCCCCGGCGGATCGCTGCCCGGTGCGGTTCCCGGTCCCCTGGCGGCCGGCCCTTCCGGCCAGGCACAGGGCGGCATCGGGCCGTCTTCCGCAGGCTCCCCGCAGGTCGCCCCATCCCAGACCCTGCCGGCCGGAACCCAGTTCACGGTCCAGATCACGGCCCTGCAACCGGCGCCGCCGGGCGGCTCGGCAGCCCTGACCCAGACCCAGGGCCCGACACCGCCGCTTGCCGCCCTGGGACAGACACTGACCGGGATCGTCAGCGGTGCACAGGCGGGCGGCCAGCCCATTGTCGAAACCCCCCTGGGCCCGATCGCCCTTGCCGGCGCGAACCCGCCGCCCGAGGGCGCGCGCGTGGTGCTGACCGTGACCAGCGCACCGTTGCCCCCGGCCCAGCCGGAGCCGCTTCTCGACAATGCGAAACTGACCTTTCGTCAGGCCCTGTTCCTCGACCGCCAGTGGCCCGCCATGCGCGAGGTCGTCGAGACCCTGGCGCAGGCGGCGCCCAATACCGCGCAGCACCTTCTGCACGCCGTCCTGCCGCGCCCGGACGGCAACATGACCGCGAACATCCTGTTCTTTCTGTCAGCCGTGCGGGGCGGCGATGTCCGCGCCTGGCTGGGCGACAACACCGTGCGGGTTTTGCAACGGGTCAATCCNGGACTGTTGGGCCGCGTGCGCGACGACATGGGCCAATTGTCGCGCCTNGCCGACGAGCCGACCACGGGCGACTGGCGCATCTTCATGATCCCCTTCCTGAACAACGGGCAGCTGGAACAGATCCGCCTGTTCACCCGCCCCCAGAGCGAGGACGAAGACGATGCGGAGCACGGCCCCGGCACCCGCTTCGTGATCGATGTCACCCTGTCGAAACTGGGCCATATCCAATTGGATGGCCTGGTCGACACGGCCCATCGGCGGATGGACATGGTGGTGCGCTCGGATACGCATTTGCCGCCGGACATGCGCAACGATATCCGTCATCTTTACGAGATGTCGGGCGACATCACCGGTTTCCGGGGTGGCGTCGGGTTTCAGGCACAACCTGCCAATTTCATCGCGGTCGACCCCCCTGCCCCGACCAAGGGCGGCGTCGGACTGGTCGTATAGGAGAATGGAAACATGGATCTGTGGCAGCGGCGGGCCGTTCTGGCCCCGGCCCCCAACCCGGACCGCAACATCGATTTCGTGTCGAGCCTGAGCGGCCGGCTCGCCGCCCTGGGCGGGTCAATCGATGTCGCGCTGCGCTACGTGCCNGACGCGTTGACCGTCTCGCCCGCCGCCTTCGCCGCCTATCTGCGGGNCCTGGAAGGCGGCGATTGGCCGTCCCATGAAAATCTGGCGACGACGATCCTGCAGGACGTCAGCAACGAACTGGTGCCGCGCTGGGTCCAGGTCGTCACCCGCCGGGGCGGGGCGGACGGTGTGCCCGAACATAAGATTCTGGTCGAGGACCGCCAGCCGCAATGGAACAACGCGGCTCTTCTGGCGCATCTGCATTCGATCTGAAGAGAAGCCGGTGGGTCAGCCCACCGGGCGGGCCGCCTTGCGGCGCGCCGACTGGCGGCGATAGAGCTGCAGGCCGAGTTCGTCCAATTCACCCTGCTCCCGCCGCGCGTCTTCCAGTGCCGCCTCGCGCTTACGAATTTCGTCGGCGACCTGATATTTCTTCAATTCCATGAAGGCGCGGCTGAGGATGTCGCGGGCCTCCAGGATTTCCGCCTCCTTGGCACGGACCTTCTGATCGAGAAGGGCGCGACGATAACGGAACAGGTTATAGTAGGCGCCGAAGGTGATGCCCATTTCACTGGACCCGGCAAGTGCCTGTTCCCGTTTCAATTCGGCCTCNAGATCGCGGATCTGCTGATCCAGCTCATTCAGCCTGCGGATATGCTGGCCAAGCTCGCGCCGCCGTTCGTCNACGGTCCATTCATGCAGGCGGATCAGGTTCTTCAGACCGGCGGCCATGGGGGTTTGGTGTCTCCGTCAGGTCCGCGTCACGCCGCCGGGGCGGTGCCATCGGCGGGCGCCGCAGCCGCGTGTTGCGGNGCCGGTGCAGGCATATCAAGGGTTTCCGCCAGCAGGCGGTAGCAGGTATCGAGGTCCGTGACATCACCGATTTCCTGGCCCAGGAACGCTTCGATGGCGTCATAGTATTTGATCGACTCGTCGACCTTGGGGTCGGAGCCGCGGCGATAGGCGCCGAGGCGGATCAGTTCCGCCATGTCTTCGTAGACGGACAACAATTGCCGTGCGCGGAGGACCAGGGCGTTCTGTTCCGGCGTGTTGCAGGCCGGCATGGTTCGGGACACGCTGCGCAGAATGTTGATGGCGGGGTAGCGGCCCCGCTCGGCAATGGCGCGNTCAAGCACGACNTGGCCGTCCAGGATGCCGCGCACGGCATCGGCCACGGGTTCGTTATGGTCGTCGCCCTCGACCAGCACCGTGAACAACCCTGTCACGTCGCCTTGTCCCTGACGGCCGGGTCCGGCGCGCTCCAATAGCCGCGGCAACAACGCGAAGACCGAAGGGGTATAGCCCTTGGAGGCCGGCGGTTCGCCCACGGCCAGACTGATTTCTCGTTGCGCCATGGCGACGCGGGTGACGCTGTCCATCAGGCACAGTACGTTGGCGCCGCAGTCACGGAAGAATTCCGCCACGGCCATGGTCATGAAGGCCGCCTGCCGNCGCACCAAAGGCGGCTCGTCCGAGGTTGCAACGACGACGACCGAGCGTTTCAGGCCTTCTTCACCCAGATGATCCTCGATGAACTCGCGGGCCTCNCGGCCGCGTTCGCCGACCAGACCGATCACGCTGACCTCGGCGTCCGTGTTGCGCGCCATCATGGACAGCAGCGTGGATTTGCCGACCCCCGANCCGGCGAAGATGCCGAGCCGCTGCCCGCGGCAGCAGGTCAGGAAGGTGTTCATCGCACGCACGCCGAGATCGACCTTGCCCCCGATGCGCGACCGTTCGTGGGCGGGCGGCGGCACCGTATGNATCGGATAGGGGGTCGAACCGGTGGGCAGCGGCCCCTTGCCGTCGACGGGCCGGCCGAAGGCGTCGATGACACGGCCCAACCAGGCCTCGACCGGATANATGACCGGCTCCGACGCGCCGACTTCGACCTTGCAGCCCATGCCGATGCCGTCGACAGCACCGAACGGCATGACCAGCGCCTTGCCGTCACGGAANCCGACGACCTCGCAGGGAACCTTGCTGCCGTTCTTGGTGGTGATATCGCAATGATCGGAGACGGAGACCGCCCCCTGAAGGCCCTCGACCTCGACCAGCAGGCCGACGATGTTGGCGACCCGGCCAAAGTAAATCTGCCCGGTGTGCCGGTCGACTTCGTTCAGAATGTCATTGACGAACGTGTACAAGCGCTTTGACCGCGAATCCGAATACCGTTTTTATTGCCTGACCATACTATCACGGACAACGGTTGATGGAGTGTTAAGCCTCTGCTGAATAACGAAATATTCCTGGGGACAGTCCGTCAACTTGCACCGATTCGCCGCGGAGGTTATGGTTAACAAAGGTTAATGCGTCCGATTAAGGAGGCCGTTCATGCGTGTGCTGCTCGTCGAAGACGATCCCTCGACCCAGAAAAGCGTCAAGATGATGCTTGAATCGGCCAACATGGTCGTCGATACGACCGACCTCGGCGAGGACGGGTTGGAGATCGGAAAGCTCTACGACTACGACATCATCGTACTCGACATCATGCTGCCGGACATGGACGGGTTCGAGGTCCTNCGCCGATTGCGCGACTCACGGGTCAATACCCCGGTGCTGATCCTGTCGGGNCTGGGCGAGTCGGAAAGCAAGGTCAAGGGGCTCGGCCACGGCGCCGACGATTACCTGACCAAGCCCTTCATCAAGGAAGAACTGATGGCCCGCATTCAGGCCATCGTCCGGCGGTCCCAGGGCCACGCCCAGTCGATCATCCAGACCGGCCGGCTGATGGTCAATCTGGACACCCGGACGGTCGAGGTCGACAGCCAGCCGATCCATCTGACCGGCAAGGAATACGGCATTCTCGAATTGCTCAGCCTGCGCAAGGGCACGACCCTGACCAAGGAGATGTTCCTCAACCATCTCTATAACGGCATGGACGAGCCGGAATTGAAGATCATCGACGTGTTCATCTGCAAACTGCGCAAGAAGCTGTCGACGGCGACCGGCGGCGAGAACTACATCGAAACGGTNTGGGGACGCGGCTATGTGCTGCGCGATCCGGAACCGGCGCAGAAAGCCGCGGCCAACGGCTGACGCCCGGCCTCGGTCCAAAGTTCACGAACAAGAGGTGGGGCGTTCCCGCCTCTTTTTGTTTTCGGGAAAGGATAGGTCGAGGAGCTACTTTCCGGTCAGGGCGTAGACACCGCGCTGGCCCGCCACCGGGGCGAACTTGTCCGACACGCCGAGAACCGTCTCGGCCCCACCCAGGAACAGCATGCCGTAATCGGGCATCAGACCCGCCACGCCGGCCAGCACCTTGGTCTTGGTCGGCTGGTCGAAATAGATCAGCACGTTGCGGCAGAACACCACGTCGAACTTGCCCAACGGCGCCAGATTTTCCAGCAGATTATAGTATTTGTACTGAACCATCGCGCGGATTTCGGGCTTCAGCTGCCATTGATCATCCACCTTGTCGAAATATTTGACCAACATGGTGATGGGCAGGCCGCGCTGCACTTCAAACTGGGAATAGAGGCCGTTCTCTGCCTTCTTGAGCACCTGCCGGGAGATGTCCGTGCCGACGATCTCGATCTTCCAGCCGGCGAGCTTGGCCCCTGCTTCCTTCAAAAGCATGGCCAAGGAATAGGGTTCCTGCCCGTTCGAGGCGGCGGCACACCAAATGCGTAGGGATTTCTTGGCAGCGCACTTTTCCAGCATGTGCGGCAGAACGTGCTCGCGGAACAGGTCGAAGGGCTTGATGTCGCGGAAGAAGAACGATTCGTTCGTGGTCATCGCTTCCGTGACCTCGACGATTATCGCCTCGTTGTTCGACTTGCGGATTTCCGCGATCAGCTCCTCGACGCCCTTGATGTTATGAGCCCGGGCCACGGGCATCAGGCGGCTTTCCAGCAGATAGGCCTTGTCCTCGTTCAGGACCAGGCCCGAACGCTGCTTCAGCATCGTCGACATGAACTGGAAATCATCCGGCTTCATGCGGCCCTCGTGCGCAACTTGCTCATGACATGCGGGCCCAGATCTTTAAGCGGCAGAACCGCATTACACAATCCAGCCGTGGCAACCGCGCCCGGCATTCCCCAAACGACACTAGACGCCTCGTCTTGAGCAATAACCGCGCCACCGGCCTTGACCACGGCCGCGGCACCATCACGGCCGTCATGCCCCATTCCTGTCAGAATGACGGTCAACACGGCACCACCGAATTCGGCCGCGAGCGAACGCAGCATGGGATCGACGGAGGGCCGGCAGAAGTTCTCGGGCGGATCCTGATTGGTGCGAATAACCATGCCCGCACCGGATCGCTCGACCGTCATGTGAAAATTGCCCGGCGCGATGTAGATATGTCCGGCCTGCAGCGGCGTTCCGTCAGCGGCTTCCGTACAGGGCCAGCCGGTGGACTTGGCGATATGCTCGGCCAGGATGGTGGTGAAGGTCGCCGGCATGTGCTGCGTCACCATCACCGGCATGTTGATGTCGGGCCGGATGTCCTTGAACAGCTGGAACAGGGCCTGCGGCCCGCCGGTCGAGCTGCCGACCGCCAGAATGCGTGGGCGGACAGTCCCGCCGTCCGTCCGCAACTGCACCGGTTTTTCGTAGAGCGGCTTGGCGACCCGTTCCTTGGGCACCGGGATGGCCGACGCAGCACCCGGCGTCGACGGCGGACGCCGGCTGATCAGGCCGAGTTGGCGGATCTTTTCCAGAAGTTCCTGCTTGAAGATATCGCCGCCGGAAATCTCGCGCGTCGACGTCGGCTTCGGCACATAATCCGTCGCCCCGGCCTGAAGGGCGCGCAGGCTGATATCGGCGTTCTTTTCCGTCAGGGTCGACGCCATGATGATCTTGACGTCGGGCTTGATCTCCAAAAGCTTCGGGATCGCCGTCAGGCCGTCCATCACCGGCATTTCGATGTCCAGGATGATGACATCGACGGGATGCGCTTTCAGGCGGTCCACGGCCATCTGGCCGTTGCCGACCGACGCCGCGACACGCAGGCCCGGCTCGCCCTCGATCATGCGCGCGATCAGGCCGCGGATCACGGCAGAATCGTCGACCAACATGACGCGGACTTCGTCACTCGTCATCCGTAACCCCTTATCGCGTCGCGATAAACCACATCCGCCGCCCGTCGGTCGGCAGACAGTTAAAGAAGGCCGACCTGCGAGAACTTCGCTTGGATGATCTCGCTGTCGAATGGCTTCATGATGTATTCATTCGCACCAGCTTCGATCGCTTCCTGGATATGCTGGATGTCGTTTTCAGTGGTGCAGAACACGACAATCGGGCCGCCGCCACCGGGCAGCGCACGCAATTCCCGCAAAAACTCGATGCCGCTCATGATCGGCATGTTCCAATCCAGCAACACGGCGTCGGGCAGCTTTTGCTTGCACGCATCCAGGGCTTCCTGGCCATCAGCCGCCTCAACCGTCTCGAAGCTGAGTTCTTCGAGGATCTTCCGAGCGACCATCCGGATTACTTTCGAGTCGTCAACGATCAGACAAGATTTCATTAGCCCACCCGCGTCAGTTCGTCTTCGGTTGCATACGGATTACCGTTACCTCGGCTGTCCTCCGTAAGTTTCCCTGCACCCCCAGATGCCGACGGCATCAATCTGGATAACAGGACTTATGCTGATATCGCAATAACGATCCTTGCGCCATGCGTTTCGACAATCCGGCCGAAACCTTAGCTTGCGCGGCCGGAAGCCGCCCCNGCCACGGTCTGGGCCAGACTGGATACCAGGGCTTCGCGATCGAATTTGGCGACATAGTCGTNAAAGCCCGCGTTGCGTCCGCGTTCGAAATCGGCGCTCGTGGCGCGGGCCGACAGCGCCACCATGGGCACNTTTTCCCACGCCCCGCCGCGGCGAACCTCGTTCGCGAATTCGAAACCGTTCATCCCCGGCATTTCGATGTCGGAAATGATGACGTCGAAAGCGGCACCCTTATCACGCATGGTGAGCGCTTCCTGGGCACTTTGCAGCGCCGTGACCTGCCATCCCGCGACCGACAGCAACGGCGCCAGCAGGTTACGGAAAAACGGACTATCGTCGATCAGAAGCGCCCTACGCCGGCCGCCNGAACTGGATTCGATCGCGGCGGCATCCGCGGAGCCGAACCAGTCGGAGAACGCCTGGGTCAGGAAGTAGCCGGCGTCGATCACGTCCGTCGCCTTGCCGGCGATGACGGCACTGCCGATCAGGCCTGGAATATCCGTGGTCAACTCGATCTTCAGGCGGTCGTCGACGATGTCGACGATCTCGTCCACGACCAGGCCCATCGACCGTTCGCGATCGGTGAACACCAGGATCGGCTGGCGGCCCGTTTCCTTGAACTGATGGGTGGCGGCGAACGGGATCAGCGGCATCAGCTGTTCGCGGTACTGCACCATGACNTGGCCGTGCGAGGTTTCGGTCTCGGACATGTCGATCTCTTCGAGCCGCGCGACCAGGGCCAGCGGCACTGCCTTGAGTTCCGGCCCGCCGGCACGGAAGACCAGCAGGGACGTCGTTTCCTCGTCCGTCGACACGGCCTGAATATCGGCTTCCGAACGGTGTTCGGTATCCATTTCCCCGGCGGCCTCGGCGATGCCGTTGGGATCCAGGATCATGATCACGCTGCCGTCGCCGAGAATCGTGTTGCCGGAATAGAAGGTGATGTCGCGCAAGATGGGAGCCACCGGCTTGACCACGATTTCCTCGGTATCGAACACCCGGTCGACGATGATGCCGAAGGTGTTGGAGCCGACCTGAGTAACGACGATGAATACTTCCTCGTCATCGGCGATCGCTTCCGCCACCAGGGCGTCGGTGGTTTTGGGCGCCGCGTCCCCGTCCTTNTCGCCGCCGTTGCTCTTGTCGGCCTTGGGNGGATCCTGCAGGCGCAGCAGCTCGCGCAACGAAATCAGCGGCAACAGCCGGTCGCGCAGGCGCAACACGGCTGATTCGTTGATCATCTCGATGGCGTTTTCCGACTGCGCNGAGGCACGGACCAGTTCCAGAACGCTGATCTGCGGCACCGCAAAGCGTTCGCCGCAGCACTCGACGATCAGGGCCGAGACGATGGCCAGGGTCAGCGGAATCTTGATGGTGAAGGTCGAGCCCTTGCCCGGCGTCGTCTTCAGCTCGACGGTGCCGCCGATCTTCTCGATGTTGGTGCGCACCACGTCCATGCCGACGCCGCGGCCCGACACGTTGGTGATCTTTTCCGCCGTCGAGAACCCGGCCTTGAAGATGAACATGCCGATCTGCTGATCGGTCATCTGCCCCAGGTCGGCTTCGGTCGTCAGGCCGTTTTCCAGCGCCTTCTGCTTGATGCGGTCGATGTTNAGGCCGCGTCCGTCGTCGGCGATCTCGATGATGATATGGCCGCCTTCGTGGTAGGCGTTCAGGGTGATCGTCCCGGTGTCGGACTTGCCGGCGGCCTGGCGGCCTTCGATGTCTTCAAGCCCGTGGTCGGCCGAATTTCGGACCATATGGGTCAACGGATCCTTGATCAGTTCCAGAACCTGGCGATCCAATTCCGTTTCCGCGCCGAGCATGACCAGTTCGATCTTCTTGCCCGATTCAACGGCCAGGTCGCGCACGATGCGCGGCAGCTTGGCCCAGGCATTGCCGATCGGCTGCATCCGCGTCTTCATGACGCCTTCCTGCAGGTCCGTGGTGATATGCGACAGGCGCTGCAACGGTACCGTGAATTCGCTGTCGTCCAGACCGCGCACCATCTGCAGCAGCTGGTTGCGGGTCAGCACCAGTTCGGAGACCAGAGTCATGAGGTCTTCCAGAACGTCGACGTTGACGCGGATCGACGATGCGGCGACACCGCCCCCGGATTTTCCCGTGTCCTTCTTTTCCGCATCCTTGGACGGGGCGGGNGCCGGCACGCTGGCTTTGGACGCCTTTTCGGCCTCGCGCTCCTGCTCCATTTCGGCACGCAGTTCCGCTTCCGTCGCGGCGCGGGCGCCGGCCACCTGGGCGGCCTCGACCTCGTCCAAAAGTTCCTGGGCCACGGGGGCACCATGTTCGTTTGTCGCCGGCGTCGCGGCCTTTGCGGCCTCGGCGGCGCGCTCGGCGGCCAATTCGGCCTCAAGCTGCTCCTGGGATGCGGCCTTNACGCCCTGGGCCGTCGCGGCCTCGACCTCGGCCAGCAGTTCGGCCGCCACCGGGGCGCCGAATTCGTTGACCGCGGCGGCACCGCCCGTGGCGGAGGCTGCGGCGGCGGGCGCCGCCGGCGCGGCCTTGGCGCCGCCACCTTCCGCATAGGCGTTCAGATCGTCGATCAGTTCCTGATCGTCGCCTTCGGGTTCGGCCCCCGTTTCCTCGAGCTTGCCCAACAGGTCGCGGACACAGTCCAGGCATTTGAGGATGAGCGTCACCGCCTCGGGCGTGACCTCCAACTCGCCGTCGCGGAACTTGCCGAGCACGTTCTCACCGGCATGGGCCACCGATTCCAATCGCGGCAGCCCCAGGAACCCGCAGGTTCCTTTGATGGTATGAACCAGGCGGAAAATGTTCCCAAGGATTGCCTTNTTGTCCGGTTCCTGTTCGAACTTGACCAGTTCGACGTCGAGCACGGCAAGGTTTTCCGAGGTCTCGGTAAGAAATTCAGTGAGAAGGTCGTCCATNTGTGCGCTCCTGGGAGCCGGCGGCCCCGAACATAAGTTTCCGCATAAAGTAGCGTGCAACAAGGGCATCTCGGCTTATTGCACGCCGTCTACGTTAGTTAGTTTTGCATCGGGAAAACGTACGAAACCCACCGTGATTTCGACCGTGCGGTGCCGCCTCCCGGTATAAAAATTTCTAAGGCTCGGGAAATTAAAGCAAAACCACCACAGGGCGGCAAATGAATTCACCCGGATTTCACTATGACTGATGGCCTAGCCACCATTTCANNTACGGTTGCGGTCATCGCCTGNGCCTATCCNCGCCCGCCCCTGTCCTGCGGAAACAGCGCCATGAAGCGGATTTCGCCGTCGCCTTCATCGGAGGTCTCGATACGGCCGCCTTCGGCGCGCGCCAGCACTTGGGCGAAATAGGCATGCACGGTGCGCGCACTCACCACGTCTTCGTCCGCGTCCGGGTCAAGGGCCGCCATCAGGTCGGACTTCAGCACCGCGCCGACGCCCTGCGCGCTCACGGCAAGGCCCACACCTTCGGGCAGGGCCGCCGAGTGAACCGTGACCGGCCCACCCCGGGGCAGGCATTCGGACGCCAGCAAAATCATGAGAAGCAGCACCTTGCCGACGCCCGCGGGCAGGCTGTCGGGGGCGTGGCTGCTTTCCGGCCATTCCAGTTCGGCCTTACCGCCCGCCAGCATTTCGCCCGCCAGTTCCCGGGCCTCGTTGAGGCTCAACGTGCCCACGGCGGAAGCCTTGCCGCCAGCCGCGCCGAAAGCGATGCGGAAGAACGCCAGGCGGCGCGTGACCTCGGCGGCGCTTGAGGTCACCAGATCCAGGGCGTCGCCGTCCAAATCGCCATCTTCAGCCAGTTCCAGGCCCGCGTTGACGGCCCCCGCCGGCCCGACCAGATCATGGCACAGGCGCGAGCACAGCAACTGGGCAAGGCGGATGTCTGCAGTCATGTCCCTGAATGTCCTCGGTCGTCGTCCGTTCAGCCCCCCTCCGCAAGGCGGTGCCGAAACCGACTATTGCCGACCCGCCCCCAGGGCACAAGGCCCAAGCCGGGCCCCCCGCCCGCGGGCGGGGAGCGCCACCTCGAAACCGGCGCGACGGCATTTCAAGGATGCGAAAAAGCGCCTTTTCACCGCTTCCCGAAGCGCCTCGATCATGTTATAGAAAGCCTGTGGTATACCAAATGCCAACATAAAAACCGGGGTTATTGCTCAAAATTTCCAGAGAATTCGGTAATGGCCCGCGCCGTTTCGCGACATAATTCACCGCCGCCGGCGAAACGCCCAGCGCGGCCGTAAACGAGGCCCGCATCAATCGGGCCCGAATAAGACCAAGGAGGAAGCCCGCATGTCCACTGCCGCCGCCCAGAAAGGACGCCGCCGCGAGCGCGCCGCCTTCGGAAAGGGCCGCCAGATCACCGATCAGGCCANCGCCGACGTGCAGCGCCTTTTGGGCGATCAGCCGCGACGCCGCGAATACCTGATCGAATACCTGCATCTGATCCAGGACGCCTTCGGCCACTTGTCCGACGCCCATATGGCGGCGTTGGCCGCCGAACTGCGCNTGGCNCAGACGGAAGTCTACGAAGTCGCNACCTTCTACCACCACTTCGACGTGGTGAAGCAAGGCGAGGACGCGCCGCCGGCCCTGACCGTACGGGTCTGCGATTCGATCACTTGCGAAATGAAGGGCTCGGGCGCCCTGANGGCGCAACTCAAATCCATCCTGGGACCCGACGTGCGCGTCATCCACGCCCCCTGCGTNGGNGCNTGCGACAAGGCNCCGGTCGCCGTGGTCAAGCAACGCCAGATATTCCACGCCGACGTGGACAGCGTGAAGGCCGCCGTCGAGGCCGGCCAGGTCACCATGGACCTGCCCGCCTACAAGGACCTTGCCGCCTATCTTGCGGGCGGCGGCTACAAGGTTTTGGGCGATTGCCTGAAGGGCGATCGCGACCGGGATCAGGCCATTGAAATCATTAAGGAGTCCGGCCTGCGCGGGCTGGGCGGAGCCGGCTTCCCGACCGCCACCAAATGGGGCTTCATGAAGAATGCGCCGAAGCCCCGGCTGGTCGCCATCAACGCCGACGAGGGCGAGCCCGGCACCTTCAAGGACCGTCATTGCTTCGAGACCGACCCCCACCGGGTCATCGAGGGCGCCCTGATCGCCGCCTGGTCGATCGAGGCGGCGGCCGTCTACATCTACCTGCGCGACGAATATCCCGCCTGCCGCGAAGTGCTGCTGACCGAAATCAAGAAGGTCGAGGATGCGGGCCTGAACGGCGGCATCGANCTGCACGTGCGGCGCGGCGCCGGGGCCTACATCTGCGGTGAGGAATCGGGCATGCTGGAGAGCATCGAGGGCAAACGCGGCCTGCCGCGCAACCGCCCGCCGTTCCCGGCCCAGGCGGGCCTGTGGGGCCGTCCGACGCTGATCAACAACGTGGAAACGGTCTACTGGCTGCCCAAGATCATCGAACACGGCCCCCAGTGGTATCAGGACCAGGGCCGGCCGCATTTCTTCTCGGTCTCGGGGCGGGTCAAGGAACCGGGGGTCAAGCTGGCTCCTGCCGGGACCACGGCGCGCCAGCTGGTCGAGGATTATTGCGGCGGCATGGCCGACGGCCATACCTTCAAATCCTATCTGCCGGGCGGGGCGTCAGGCGGCATCCTGCCGGAAAGCCTGGCGGACGAACCGCTGGATTTCGGCACCCTGGACAAGCACGGCTGCTTCATCGGCTCGTCGGCGGTCGTGATCTTCTCCGAACAGGACGACGTTAAGGAAATCTGCAAGAACCTGATCCGGTTCTTCGAGGACGAAAGCTGCGGCCAATGCACGCCCTGCCGGGTCGGCTGCGAAAAAATGCTGAAACTGATCGACAAACCGAAATGGGATGCCGATCTGATAGATGAGCTGAGCCAGGCCATGCGCGATGCGTCGATCTGCGGCCTGGGCCAGGCAGCGCCCAATCCGGTGCAGGCGGCGCTGCGCTTCTTCCGGGAGGACGTGCAATGAGCGCCGAAACGACCGAAACGATCAAGTTCACCNTGGACGGCCAGCCGGCCGAAGCCAAGGCCGGCGAGACCATCTGGGATGTCGCCAAGCGGAACGGCAACACCATTCCCCACCTGTGCCACCGCCCGAAAAAGGGTTACCGGCCCGACGCCAACTGCCGCGCCTGCATGGTCGAGATCAAGGGCGAGCGCGTGCTGGCCCCCAGCTGCCGCCGCCAGCCGACGGAAGGCATGGAGGTCACGACCGACAACGAGCGCGCGACCAAGGCCCGGCGCATGGTGCTGGAACTGCTGATGTCCGATCAGCCGGAACGCCGCCAGGCCCACGATCCGGATTCCCTGTTCTGGTACTGGGCCGACAAGGCCGGTATCGCCGACAGCCGTTTCGAGGCCCGCGCCGCCTGCCCGGCGCCCGACCGCTCGCACAGCGCCATGGCCGTGAACCTGGACGCCTGCATTCAGTGCAACCTGTGCGTTCGCGCCTGCCGCGAGGTTCAGGTCAACGACGTCATCGGGATGGCGGGCCGCGGCCACAAGTCCAAGATCGTGTTCGACATGGACGACCCCATGGGCGACAGCACCTGCGTCGCCTGCGGTGAATGCGTGCAGGCCTGCCCGACCGGCGCCCTGATGCCGGCGACCATGGTCGACGAGAAGCAGGTCCATGTCGGCAAGCCGGACCGCACAGTCGACAGCCTGTGCCCCTATTGCGGCGTCGGTTGCCAGGCCACGTTCCACGTGAAAGACAACAAGATCGTCTATGTCGAAGGCAAGGACGGCTATGCCAACGAGAACCGCTTGTGCGTGAAGGGCCGCTTCGGGTTCGACTACGTCGATCACCCGCACCGCCTGACCAAGCCGTTGATCCGTAAGGAAGGCGTTGAGAAGAATGGTGAAATG
>JGI25322J35698_1000964_pt1 | contig 22465 bp, 23 predicted proteins | sample AutmiccBRH37_all_FD_35698 | JGI IMG/M metagenome (IMG submission 35698) | reverse complement strand
TGATTGACGCCGCTTGCCAAGGGCGTAAGGTGCGCCGCGAAGCAGCAGGAGATCCCCCCACATGAGCCTCGCCCACGGTCGCGCCTATCTGGCCATTCCCGGCCCCTCGGTCATGCCGGAAGAGGTGCTGCGTGCCATGCACCGCGCCGCCCCGAATATCTATGAGGGCGACCTGATCGAGATGACGGCGGGGCTGATTCCCGATCTGCGCGCCGTGGCGCGGACGCGCCAACATGCGACGATCTATATTTCGAACGGGCATGGTGCGTGGGAGGCGGCGCTGGCTAATACCCTTCAACCCGGCGACCGGGTGCTGGTGCCGGCCACGGGGCGGTTTGGGCATGGTTGGGCCGAGGTCGCGCAGGGGCAGGGGATCACCGTCGAGATGCTGGATTTCGGCAAGCGGTCGCCGATTGATCTCAACCGTCTGGAAGAGGTGCTGCGCGCGGATCGGGCGCACGCGATCAAGGCGGTTCTGGCCACCCATGTCGATACGTCCACCTCGGTCCTCAATGACATTGCTGGGGTGCGGGCAGCACTGGATGCGGCCGGGCATCCGGCGCTCTTGATGGCCGATTGCATCGCCTCGCTGGCCTGTGACCGGTTCGAGATGGACGCTTGGGGCGTCGATGTGATGGTGGCGGGCAGCCAAAAGGGGCTGATGGTGCCGCCCGGTCTGGCGTTTGTGTTCTTCTCGGACAAGGCGGCGGAGGCGCGCAAGAAGATGCCTCTGGTCAGTCGCTACTGGGATTGGACCCATCGGGCCGATCCGCAGATGTTTTATCAATACTTTGGCGGCACCGCGCCGACGCATCACCTTTACGGGTTGCGCGCGGCACTCGATTTGATCGCGGCGGAGGGCGGCATCGAGGTGGTCTGGGCGCGGCATGACCGACTGGCGCGCGCGATCTGGGCCGCGTGCGAGACCTGGGGGCAGGTGGGGCCGCTGGAATTGAACATCGGTGATCCCGCGTTGCGCAGCCGGGCCGTGACCGCGTTGCGGATCGGGGCGCCGCATGGCTCGCGCCTGCGGTCCTGGGTGCAGGATCATGCAGGTGTGACGCTGGGGATCGGGCTTGGCATGGCAGAGCCGGGTGATCCGGCGTGGCATGGGTTCTTCCGCATCGGCCATATGGGGCATGTCAATGCGCATATGGTTCTGGGGGCGCTTGCTGCGATTGAGGCCGGGCTGATGGCGCTCGATATTCCGTATGGTGAGGGCGGGCTGGCGGCGGCGGCTCGGGTGATTTCGGGGAAGAGTTAGGAGCGGTTTTGGCCTGAAGGGGGCGTTGGTCCCACGCGCCAAAGCGCGGCACGCGCCGCCGCGCAGCGCCCGTCCGCCCCCTCGGGCGGGCGCTTTTGCAACGGCTCAACATATTGAAAACGCATAAGTATTTGGCGGGGATAAAGTGCCAGCCGATGAGGTCGTAGCGCCCACCCGGCGGACGGGTGCTGCGCGGCTCATAGCAAAGGTCCAACGTCCCCTTCACGCCATTCGCGTCCGTCCGGACGGTCGTTGCACGTGACCTCAGTCGCGCAGATGCGTTTCCAGCCAGTGTTCCAGCCAGTGGATGTTGTAATTTCCGGACTGGATGTCCTCTTCCTGCAAGAGCGCGTGAAAGAGCGGCACGGTGGTGTCGACACCGTCGACGATCAATTCGCCAAGGGCGCGGGCCAGACGCTGGAGGGCGCTGTGACGGTCCTTGCCATGCACGATCAGCTTGGCAATCAGGCTGTCGTAATAGGGCGGGATCTTATAGCCATCATAGAGCGCCGAATCCATCCGCACGCCCAGCCCGCCGGGGGCGTGAAACTGGGTGATCCGACCGGGGCGCGGCGCGAAATCAGGCAGCTTCTCGGCGTTGATGCGGACCTCTATGGCGTGGCCGTTGATGATCAGATCGTCCTGCGTAAAGGACATCGGCAGGCCTTCGGCGACGCGGATCTGTTCCTGCACAAGATCGACGCCAAAGATCGCCTCGGTCACGGGATGCTCGACCTGCAACCGTGTGTTCATCTCGATGAAGAAGAAATCACCCTTTTCATAGAGAAACTCGATGGTGCCCGCGCCGCGATACTGGATATTCGCGCAGGCATCGGCACAGATTTTGCCGATACGGGCGCGTTCCTCGGCGGTGATGCAGGGGCCGGGGGCCTCTTCCAGCACCTTTTGGTGGCGGCGCTGGAGTGAGCAGTCCCGCTCTCCCAGATGCACCGCACCGCCCTTGCCATCGCCGAACACTTGAATTTCGATGTGACGCGGCGTGGTGAGGTATTTCTCGATATAGACCTCGTCATTGCCAAAGGCCGCCTTGGCCTCGGAGCGGGCGGTCAGGAAGGCCTTTTCCAACTCGGCGGCGTTCTGCGCCACCTTCATGCCGCGCCCGCCGCCGCCTGCGGTGGCCTTGACGATGATTGGAAAGCCGATGTCAGCGCAGAGCGCCTGCGCTTGCTTGAGAGTGGCGACGCCGCCCTCTGAGCCGGGAACGCAGGGCACGCCAAGCGCCTTCATCGTGTCCTTGGCGGTGATCTTGTCGCCCATGATGCGGATATGTTCGGCNGACGGGCCGATGAAGGTCAGGCCGTGATCCTCGACGATCTGCACGAAATTGGCGTTCTCCGACAGAAAGCCATAGCCCGGATGAATGGCCTGCGCGCCCGTGACTTCACAGGCGGCGATGATCGAGGGGATCGACAGGTAGCTCTCGGAGGAGGAAGGCGGGCCGATGCAGACGGATTCGTCGGCCATGCGCACATGCATGGCGTCGGCGTCGGCGGTGGAATGCACGGCGACGGTCTTGATCCCCATTTCACGGGCGGCGCGGATCACGCGGAGGGCGATCTCGCCCCGGTTGGCGATCAGGATTTTCTCGAACATGTGCAGCGGGCCTTATTCGATGATCATCAGGGGCGCACCATATTCGACCGCCGCGCCATCCTCGATCAGGATGCGTTTGACGGTGCCGCCCCGCGGGGCGGGAATATGGTTCATCGTCTTCATCGCCTCGATGATCAGCAAAGTGTCGCCCTCGGCCACCTGCGCGCCGACGCTGACAAAGGCGGGCGAGCCCGGTTCGGCCTGCATATAGACGGTGCCGACCATGGGCGAGGTCACGGCNCCGGGATGGCTTGCGGGGTCTTCGGTGGGCGCTGCGGCGNCCGGGGCCGAGGCGGCGGAGGGGGCGTGTATCTGGGCGGGTGCTGCGGGGGGAGNGTAATGGGTGGTGACAGTCTCGCCCCGGCGACTGACGCGCACGTTGAGCGTGTCNGAGTCGCCGTATTCACGTTTGACCGACAGTTCGGTCAGATCGTTCTCGTTCAAGAGTTCCGCNAACGCCTTGATAAAGGCCACGTCCGATTCATGGGATTTGTTCGACATATCTTCCTCGACCACAGCGCGATGATGTCCCGTCCGGGGCTCATGGCATTTTGTTTTGGCCGCTTATAGGGCAAGGCGGAGGCTGAGAAAAGCGGCCATTGCCCAATAATCTGGGGGTGNGNGGGCAATTTTGCGAGAGGCGCGCGTATTCAGAGCGGCATGCCCGAAAGTTTGGCCACGAGTTCCGCAAGGTTGCGGGCCTGAAATTTCTCAAGCAGGCGGGCGCGGTAGACCTCGATCGTGCGGTAGCTGAGGCCGAGATCCAGNCCGATTTCCTTGGAGGTGAGGCCACGACAGGTGAGAATCGCCACTTCGCGTTCGCGTTGNGTGAGTTGCACCATGGGGCGTTCGTTAGAGAGATCGGAAAACGACCAGATGCCGCGCTGAAACGGGGCCTCGGGGGTGAGGGATTGGCCGCGCACCCGGCACCAGAAGAGCGTGCCATCGCGCCGTTTCATCACCCGCTCGTCGGAATAGCGCCCGGTCTTGCGCATGATCGAGAGCGCATCCGCCCCGATGCGGCGATAATCCTCAATCGANGGGTAATAGCGGGCGAGGGGGATGTTGGTGTAATCGGCAGGGGCNTCGCCAAAGATCACGGCAAATTTTTGATTGCACTGCCGGATGATGCGGTGTTCCAGCAGCGCGAGGCCCACGGGGGCGTGGTCAAAGGCGAGTTCCTTGATCTCCATGGCGGTCTCCATGGCCCGTTTATGGCGCGCGGGAGGCGGCGCGCCAAGGGCTTTGCGTGTTTCTACGGAATTGTGCCGGGGCTTTGTCGGTGGTTTGGTGGCGACGGGGAGGATTGGGCGATGAATATCGGGATTTGGCTGGAGCGGGCGGCGCGTGCGTGGCCCGCGCGCGAGGCGCTGTTTCAGGGTGTCGACGTGGTCGCGGATTATGCGGGGTTTGACCGCGCGGCGCGCGAGGTGGCGGGCGGGTTGATGGCGCAAGGCGTGGTTGCCGGCGACCGGGTGGCGATTTTCATGGGCAATGCGCCCGAGTATCTGCTGGCGCTCTATGGCATCTGGTATGCCGGGGCGGCCGCTGTGCCGATCAACGCCAAGCTGCACGGGGCAGAGGCGGCGTGGATCATTGCGGACGCGGGCGCAGCTGTGGTTCTGGCGGATGCGGCGCGGCGCGAGGCTTTGGCCGCAGAGGGCGTTGCGGCGCAGGCGGTGGCGCGGGGCGAGGCCGTGGCCGAGGTGGAGACCCGTGCGCCGGAGGATCTGGCGTGGCTGTTTTACACCTCCGGCACCACCGGGCGGCCCAAGGGGGTTCGGATCACGCATAGGATGCTGGTGGCGATGTCGCTGAGCTATCTGGCGGATGTGGATGAGGTGACGGGCGCGGATGCCACGCTTTATGCCGCGCCGATGAGCCATGGTGCGGGGCTCTATGCGATGGTGCATGTGCTGCGCGGGGCGCGGCATGTCTGCCCTGCGTCGGGCGGGTTTGACGAGGCCGAGATTTTCGATCTCGCGCGGCATCATGACCGGGTGCATATGTTTGCGGCTCCGACGATGGTCAAGCGGCTGACGGCGCGGGCGCGTGTGAGCGGCGAGACGGTCGCGGGGCTGCGCAGCGTGGTTTATGCCGGGGGGCCGATGTATCTGGCGGATATTCTCGAGGCGGTTGAGGTCTTTGGCCCGGTTTTTCTGCAAATCTACGGGCAGGGGGAATGCCCGATGGCGATTACGGCGCTGTCCCGCGTCGATGTGGCGGACCGCAGCCATCCGCGTTGGCGCGAACGGCTGGCCTCTGTCGGTCGGGCGCAATCGGTGGGGGAGGTGCGGATTGCCGATGAGACAGGGGCCGAGGTGCCGCCGGGCGAGGTCGGTGAAATCCTCGTGCGCGGCGATGCGGTGATGCCGGGGTATTGGCAGAATGTCGCGGCCAGTGAAAAGGCGCTCAGGGGTGGCTGGCTCTGGACCGGGGATCTGGGGCGGATGGACGGCGATGGCTATGTGACCTTGCAGGATCGGTCCAAGGACATGATCATCTCGGGCGGCAGTAATATCTATCCGCGCGAGGTGGAAGAGGTGCTCTTGACCCATCCATCGGTGATTGAGGTGGCGGTTGTGGGGCAGATGGATGCCGAATGGGGTGAGATTGTGGTGGCCTTCGTGGTTTGTGACGGCGAGCTCGATGAGGCGGCGCTTGACGCGCATTGTCTGAACCAGATCGCGCGGTTCAAGCGGCCCAAGCGCTATATAGCGGTGGCCGAACTGCCCAAGAACAATTACGGCAAGGTGCTCAAAACCGAGTTGCGGGGGCGTTTCGCCGAGTAACCCCACCTTGTTTTCGCCGATCAAAGGCGCTAGATGCGCGGGGTCGAGCGGTCGCAGCCTACCCGCTTTAAAAAACAAGGATGAAAGATGAGGACGATTGTTATCTGCTCGGGCGGGCTCGATTCCGTATCGCTCGCCCATAAGGTGGCCGCTGAGCATGAATTGGCGGGGCTTTTGAGCTTTGATTACGGGCAACGCCATGTGAAAGAGGTGGAGTACGCCGCTGCTTGCGCGCGCCGTCTGGGCGTGCCGCATAAGGTGGTGGATATTCGCCAGATTGGCGCGGCCCTGTCGGGATCGGCGCTGACCGATGATGTGGCGGTGCCGGATGGGCATTACGCCGAAGAAACCATGAAAATCACCATCGTGCCCAATCGCAATGCGATCATGCTGGCCATCGCCTTTGGCATGGCAGCGGCGGAAAAGGCCGATGCGGTGGCCACGGCGGTGCATGGCGGGGATCATTTCATCTACCCTGACTGCCGCCCCGGTTTCATCAACGCGTTTCAGGCAATGCAGGATGCGGCGCTGGAGGGCTATGCCGAGGTCAGGCTCTATACCCCCTATTTGCAGGGGTCCAAGGGCGATATCGTCACCGATGGGGCAAAGCATGGCACGCCTTTTGCCGAGACATGGTCCTGCTACAAGGGCGGTGCGCGGCATTGCGGGCGCTGCGGCACCTGTGTGGAGCGGCGCGAGGCGTTTCATCTGGCGGGGGTGGTTGATCCGACCGACTATGAGGACCGCGATTTCTGGCTGGCGGCTCTGGCCGGACGGGGGGCGTGATGTACCGGATCACCAAGGAATTCCATTTTTCCGCGTCGCATCAGCTGTTTGGCCTGCCTGAGACGCATCAATGCGCGCGGCTGCACGGGCATAATTACATAGTGGTGGTGGAACTGACCGCCGCCGAGTTGAACGCGCATGGGTTCGTGCGCGATTACCTCGATCTGGGCGATCTGAAGCGGTATATTGATGACACGCTGGATCACCGGCATCTGAACGATGTGCTGGGGGACGATTGTGTGACTGCAGAGCGGATGGCCAAGCATTTTTACGACTGGTGCCATGCGCGCTGGCCGGAGGTGACGGCGGTCAAGGTCAGCGAAACGCCGAAGACCTGGGCGGAGTTTCGTCCGTGAGCGACGCGATCCGGGTATCGGAAATCTTTGGGCCGACGATACAGGGCGAGGGCGCGCTGATCGGTCAGCCGACGGTATTCGTGCGCACGGGGGGCTGTGACTATCGCTGTAGCTGGTGCGACAGCCTGCATGCGGTCGAATCGGCCTATCGCGAGACTTGGGTGCCGATGAGCGCTGAGGCCGTGATGGCCGAGGTGGTGCGCCTCTCGGGCGGGCGGGCTATCATGGTGACGCTGTCGGGGGGCAATCCGGCGATTCAACCGCTGGGGGCGTTGATCGACCTGGGCCATGCGCAGGGCTATCGGTTCGCGATGGAAACGCAGGGGTCCGTGGCGCGCGACTGGTTTGCGGCGCTTGATATGCTGGTGCTCAGCCCCAAGCCGCCGTCATCTAGCATGGTGGTGGATTGGGCGCTGTTCGAGGAATGTGTTGCGGCGGCCAAGGGCGCGGCAAGCGTGCTCAAGATCGTCGTGTTTGACGAGGTGGATTACCAATGGGCGCGGCAGGTGGCGGGGCGTTATCCGCATCTGCCGCTCTATCTGCAACCGGGTAATCACACGCCGCCACCGCCCGAGGACGATGCCGCGACCGTCGATCAGGCGGGCATTGACGACCGGATGCGTTGGTTGGTGGACCGGGTGACGGGCGACGGATGGTTTGACGCAAAGGTTTTGCCGCAACTGCATGTGATGCTCTGGGGCAACAAGCGGGGCGTGTGAAGGAGAGAGCGATGAGCGAGAATATCTACAAGGATCTCAAGCAGTTGGGTGGTGCCGCACAGATACCGCAGACCCCCGAAGAGGCGCTGTTGGAGCGGGTGGCCAATCCGCAGGCGGATGTGCAGTATAACGTGCGGTTTACTGCGCCCGAGTTCACCTCGCTCTGTCCGATGACCGGCCAGCCTGATTTCGCGCATCTGGTGATTGATTATGTGCCGGGCAAATGGCTGGTCGAGAGCAAGTCGCTCAAGCTCTATCTCACCAGTTTCCGCAATCATGGGGCATTCCATGAGGATTGCACGATTTCGATTGCGCGGCGCTTGGTGGCGTTTCTGGAGCCGCAGTGGCTGCGGATTGGCGGCTATTGGTATCCGCGTGGCGGCATTCCGATTGATGTCTTCTGGCAGACCGGGGTGATGCCCGAGGGGCTCTGGATTCCTGATCAAGGTGTGCCACCCTATCGCGGGAGAGGGTGAGGGGCAGGGTTTGGCCTGACGGGGACGTCGGCCCAGCGATTGCGCGGCGCCCTTCGGGCTTGAGTCCGCGCTTAAGCGCCGCTTGGGGCCGACGTCACCTAAAGGCCAAGACCCTCCACTTTTCGCATCAGCAGGGCACGGTGCGATAGGTGCCGTCGCCATTCGAGTAGGCGCATTGGTTCTTGGCGGTGTTGCGGGCCACAAGCGTGCCTGCGGCAGCCCCTGCCAGTGCCGAAACGACGGTCCAGCCGGAATCGGCGTCAAAGGCGGAGGCGAGCAAGGCACCACCGGCTGCACCGGCTGCGCCGCCGACCAGTTCCCGGTCGCTGACGCCCTGCATGCAGCCTGCAAGGGCGAGGCTGGTGACGCTGGCGAGAATGAGACTGCGGTTCATGGTAATCCCCTTTTGATTTGGTTTGAACACAGGATTCAACGCAGGGTCGGGGGATTTGTTCCATCCGGGAAACCGGAGGAGCGGCGGATATTCGATCACAGCATCGGTGGCGGGGGTCTGCGCCGCGCGCCCGAGAGGGCGTTGCCCGCAATCGCAGTCAAAAGGATCGTGCCGCCGATCAGGGTATTCGGGGTGGCCGTCTCGCCGAGCACAAGCCAGACCCAGACCGGGCCCAGCACCACTTCGGCCAAGGACAGAAGCGTCAGTTCGGCGGCCGGCACGGTCTTGGAGCCGATGGTATAGAGGATCAGCCCCAAACCCACCTGAAACACGCCCATTCCGAGCGAAATCCCCATGTCGCCGGGGGTGATCCCGAGCGACAGGCCAAGCCAGAGGCAGATGATCGCCATCAGCACCATGCCAAAGACACCCGACAGAAAGACGGCGGGCATCATCTCTGTTGCCTTGCCCCAGCGGAGGGTGATGGTGAAGGTCGCAAACCCCACCGCAGAGCCGATGGCGGCGAGATTGCCCAAGAGGGCGGCCCCGNCGAACTTGTCCCAGACCATCACCGCGATGCCACAGCCCGCAACGAGAATGGCGACCCATGTCTGGGGCCGCACATATTCGCCAAGGATCACACGGCCAAGGACAGCGGCCAAGAGCGGAGAGCAGGCGAAAAGCATCATTGCATTGGCGACGGATGTGGTCTGGATGGCAAAGATCGCGCCTGTGTAGGCCGCAACCAGTGACAGCCCGCCAATCACCCCGGGCCAACCCATGCGCCACGCNAGGCGCAGCGGATCTTGTCCGGTGCGCAGGCGGATCACCCCATANAGCAACAGCGTCATCGAGACAGAGCGGTAGAACAGAATCTGCCAGACCTGCGCCTCGTCGATCAGGCGGATGCCAAGGCCCACGGTGGACCAGACCAGACCGGCGAGAAACACAAGGGCATAGCCGCGCAGGTCCCGCTCGGACCGGGTCAGGACGGTGGTCATTTGGCGCTTTCTTCGTCGGGGATTTGCGGCGGCAGGGGACTGCCGGGGGCAAAGATCGCCTCGGCGGTGACAGGCACCTCGTCGCTATGGCGCGCCGCGCGCAATTCGCGCCAGCCGAGATAGAGGCCAGAGGCAATGATCAGCGTCATACCGGCAAGGACATTCAGCGCCGGAACTTCGTCCCAGAGCACGTAGGCAAGGATCGCGGCAAAGGGCAGGTAGGTATAGTCAAAGGGGGCCACGAGGCTTGCGTTGGCGATCTGGTATGCCCGCGAGACCAGCGAATAGGCTGCCATGCCGATGACCCCTAAAAGGGCAAGGCGTGGCAGGTCGCCAAAGGCCTCGGGTGGTAATTCCCAGCGCAGGTGGTGGGTGGCCGGGGTGATCTCGATCACCTGATTGACCAGCCAGCCCATCGGCAGGATCAGCAGCCCGGCGAAGGTCAGGGNATAGAGACCCACGGTCAATGTGCTCTCGCGGTCGCCGATCTGACGGGCGATGATCTGCGAGATGGCGTAGGTCACAGCGCAGAGCAAGGGCAGGATCGCCACCCAAGAGAAATTCTCGCCCGCCGGGTTCATGGCGATCAGCACGCCGATAAAGCCCACGACGAGGGCCGCGCAGCGATGCGGTCCGATGGTTTCACGCAAGAAGACCGAGGCGAAGAGTGCGGTGATCAGCGGCGCGGAGAAGAAGATTGTGCTGACCTCGGCCAGTCCCATGAACGGGAAGGCCGCGTAGAACATGGAAAAGCCTGTGGCGAAGAGGAAGGCNCGCAAGAGATGCAGCGGCCAGAGCGGCGTCAGCAGGCGGTGCGGGGCCCCGAGAATCAAGATGAGCGGCGTCATCACCAAGAGGGTCACGATGGAGCGCACGAAAATCAGCAACCAGACCGGATAGAGGGTCAGCAGCGTTTTCATCATGGCATCCTGCCCGACAAAGAGCAGCATGGCGATCTCGACGCAGAGTATCCCCTGCAGCGCGCGCGACGGCGCGGGGGTGGGATGTGCCGAAAGCGTGGCCATGGGGGTCCATTTCTATCAGTTTGGCGCGCGCGCCGCAGTGTCCTAGGGTCGTCTCAGGCTGGGGAGATCAAAAGCGACTGTCGCGCCTCTTTGCGACGCGGATGCGTAAAAACCGGGCAGGGGTCTGCGCGGCCTCTCGGGTGCTGAGGGCCATTGGGGCAGGGTCGCAGGCTTGTACGAAAACGTGACCTCGGATATCGACGTAAGAATATTGCGCGCCGTGTTATTTTCGTGGAATAAACAGGCTGTAAACTTATAGACAAGTCTTGTGCGCTTGTTGTAAAAAAATTCTCGCACTCACAGATTGCCCACAGATAGCCCTCCGGGACAAGGACTCGCCAGATGCCGGACCGGCTCATGATCGGCACCAGAATTCGCGAGAGGCGGGNGTTGAACGGTATCCGGCAATCGGATTTGGCGCAGCAGGCCGGGATTTCGCCCTCCTATCTCAACCTGATCGAGCACAATCACCGCCGGATCGGGGGCAAGACCCTGCTCAAGCTTGCGGAGGCGCTCAAGGTTGAGCCGTCGCAATTGACCCAAGGGGCTGAGGTGACGTTGATTTCCGGTCTGCGCGAGGCGGCGGGCAAGCCGGATACGGATGGGCCTGAACTGGACCGGATCGAGGAATTCGCCGGGCGCTATCCCGGTTGGGCGGGGCTGTTGAACGAGCTGCGTCGCCGCAATCAGGCGTTGGAGCGCACCATCGAGACATTGACCGACCGGCTGGCGCATGACCCGTTTCTGTCGGATTCGCTGCATGAGGTGATTTCGGCGGTGACGGCGATTCGGGCGACGTCTTCGATTCTGGTCGAAACCGAGGCGATCGAGCCGGAATGGCAGGCGCGGTTTCATCGCAACATCAACGAGGACAGCGCGCGGTTGACCGAAGGCGCGCAGGCCTTGGTGCGGTATCTGGAGGCGGCCCCCAATACCGAGGCGGAACTGACGTCGCCACAGGACGAAATGCATGCCTTTCTGGCCGCGCGCGGCTATCATCTGGCGGAANTGGAGCGCGAGATGGCGGGGCCGCGCGATGTGGCGCGGTTGATCGAGGCGGCCGCGGCGCAGGGCATGTCGAGTCCGGCGCAGAGCCTGACGCGCGACGCGCTTTTGCGGTATATGGAGGATGCGCAGGCCTTGCCGCTCAGGGCGTTTCTGGCGCGGGTGGGGATGCTGGGGCTGAGGCCCGACCGATTGGCAGAGGCGACGGGGGCGGATATGGCGCGGGTGTTCCGGCGTCTGGCGAGCCTGCCGGAGGCAGAGGTGGGGCCGGTCGGCCTGGTGATTTGCGATGCGTCGGGCACCTTGACATTTCGCAAGCCGATTGGCGGATTTGCCATGCCGCGTATGGCGGGGGCCTGCACGCTCTGGCCGCTCTATCAGGTGCTGAGCCAGCCGCAGGTGCCCATTCGGATGCGGTTGCGGCAGGCGGGGCGCGGGGCCGAGGTGGTCGAGGCCTTTGCCGTGGCCGCGCAGGCTGTGGCTGCGGGTTTTGATCGACCGCCGCTGATGCAGGCGCTGATGCTGCTTGTGCCCGATCCGGGCGAGGCGGGGGGCGGGTTGCGTCAGATGGGGGTGAGTTGTCGGATCTGTCCGGTGCCCGACTGTGCGGCGCGGCGTGAGCCGTCGATTGTCGCGAAAGGATTGTGACGGGATGGACCGACAGACAGACAGACGTGCGGCAGCGCCTGCGCGCGCAACGGAGGGGAGGCCAGTTGCATGAGTAAGAGGGTTCTGGTGATCGAGGATGAACCGAACATCATCGAGGCTGTCAGCTTTATCCTGTCGCGGGATGGCTGGGAGGTAAAGACCCACGCGAATGGCCATGATGCGATGGAAGCGGTGCGCGCCCGCGCGCCGGATCTGATCATTCTGGATGTGATGCTGCCCGGCAAGAGCGGCTTTGACATCCTTCAGGAAATCCGCGCCGATGCCGTCTATGGCCGCACGCCGGTCCTGATGCTGACGGCACGTGGCCAGACCAAGGATCGCGAGATGGCAGAGCGTGCCGGAGCCAGCCAATACATGACCAAGCCGTTTTCCAACGCCGATGTTCTGGCGGCGGTACGGGCGCTGGTGGTGCCATGAGTCCCGAACGCAGCCCGTTGTTTCTGGCGCGGCGCACCTATCGGCTGCGGCGTTTGTCGGATGCGGCGCGGATGCTGCCGATTGCCGGGGCGGTGTTGTTCTCGCTGCCGCTCTTGTGGGAGACNAGGGAGGTGCGCACCACGGATGCGATGTTCTATATCTTTGGTCTCTGGATCGTGCTGGCGGNGATCTCGGGCGTGATNTCGACGCGGCTGCGCCCGACTGATACNGAGGATGACCCGAAAGGATCGCAGGAGCGCTAGATGACGATCCTCAACGCCCTCATCCTTGTTTGCGTGCTTTATGTGGTGTTTCTCTTTGCCGTGGCCTTTGCGGCGGATCGTGCGGCGCTGCGCGGGCGCGGAAGCTGGCTGCGCTCGCCCTATGTCTATACGCTGTCGCTGTCGATCTATTGCACGGCCTGGACATTCTACGGCGCGGTCGGTTTTGCCGCGCGGTCGGGGCTGGAATTCGTCACGATCTATCTGGGGCCGACGTTGATCATGATCGGCTGGTGGTGGACCCTGCGCAAGATGGTGCGGGTGGGGCGCAGTCAGCGGATCACCTCGATCGCCGATCTGATTTCCTCGCGNTATGGCAAATCCAACCTGCTNGCNGTGATCGTGACGGTGTTGGCGGTGATCGGCACGACGCCCTATATCGCGCTGCAATTGCAATCGGTGACGCTGTCCTTTGCCGCCTTTGCCGAGACCGATCCCACGGCCACGACCCTGCCGGATATGCAATCCACGGCACTTTGGGTGGCGGGGGGGCTGGCGCTCTTTACCATTCTTTTCGGCACGCGCAATCTGGATGCGAACGAGCGCCATCACGGCGTGGTCATGGCCATCGCGCTCGAAGCGGTGGTCAAGCTCTGTGCGCTCTTGGCGGTCGGGATTTTCGTGGTCTGGGGCCTATCGGGCGGGGTGGCGGCGACGCTCGACCGGATCGACGCCTCGGCCATTGCACGCTTTGAGGTGTCAGGCAGTCGCTGGGTTGGTCTTACGATGCTGTCGGCGGCGGCGTTTTTGTGCCTGCCGCGTATGTTTCAGGTGATGGTGGTCGAGAATGAGGACGAGGACCATCTGCGCACGGCGGCCTGGGCGTTTCCGACCTATCTGATGTTGATGAGCCTCTTTGTCGTCCCCATCGCGGCGGTGGGGCTGGAGGTGATGCCGGCAGGGGCCAATCCGGACCTCTTCGTTTTGACGCTGCCCTTGATGGATGGGCGCGACGGGTTGGCGATTCTGTCGTTTCTGGGCGGATTCTCCAGCGCCACCTCGATGGTCATCGTCGCCGCTATCGCGCTCTCGACCATGGTGTCGAACCATGTGGTGATGCCGCTTTGGCTGCATTTTTCGGGAAGTGCGGCGATGGTGTCGGGGGATGTGCGGCATGTGGCGCTGCTTGCGCGGCGGCTCAGCATCGCCGGGGTCGTGCTTTTGGGCTATATGTATTTCCGCCTGTCGGGAGGGGGGACTGCGCTGGCGGCGATTGGCCTGATCGCCTTTGCAGGTGTGGCGCAGTTCATGCCGGCCTTGATGGGCGGGCTGTTCTGGCGCGGAGCTACGCGCACGGGGGCCTTGGCGGGGCTCTGTGTCGGGGCGACGGTGTGGATCTATTGCCTCTTCCTGCCCAGCTTTGGACCCTCGGTTGTGCTGCCGCAGGTGGTGTTTGACGAGGGGCTCTTTGGCCTGCAGTGGCTGCGGCCCCGCGCGCTCTTTGGGGCCGAGGGGATGGACCCTGTGGTGCATGCGGTGCTGTGGTCGATGCTGCTCAACACCGCCGCCTTTGTCCTTGGCTCGCTGCTCAGCTTTCCGCAGCCGGTCGAGCGGTTGCAGGGCGCGCAATTCGTTAATGTGTTCGATCATTCCGGCACGCCCGGCGGCTGGACCGGCGGCATGGCGCAGAGCGAGGATCTGTTGATCATGGCGCAGCGGATCATGGGGGCGACCGAGGCGCAGGCGCTCTTTGCCGAGGCCGCCAAGAGGCAAGGGTTGGCGGGGTATCTGCCCGAACCCAGCCCGACGTTCCTGCAAGAGTTGGAGCGGGAATTGTCGGGGTCGGTCGGGGCCGCGACGGCCCATGCGATGATCAGCCAGATCGTCGGCGGCGCGGCGGTCTCGGTCGAGGATCTGATGGCGGTGGCGGATGAGACCGCGCAGATCATGGAATATTCCAGCCAGCTTGAGGCGAAATCGCAGGAACTGGCCCGCACCGCACGGCAGCTCCGGCAGGCCAATGAAAAGCTGACACAGCTTTCGGTGCAAAAGGACGGGTTCCTGAGCCAGATCAGCCATGAGCTGCGCACGCCGATGACGTCGATCCGGGCGTTCTCGGAAATCCTGCGCGACACCGGGGATCTGACACCAGAGGAGCAGAACAAATATGCCTCGGTGATTCATGACGAGGCGGTGCGCCTGACACGGCTTTTGGATGACCTCCTGGATCTCAGCGTGCTGGAGAATGGTCAGGTCGTGCTGCATGTGCAGACGGGATCGCTGGCGGATCTCCTCGACCGGGCGGAACGCGCGGCGGGGGTGCAGGGCGGCACGCTCCGGGTGGTGCGCGACCGTGGGGCCGAGGCTGTGGAATTGACCACCGACCTTGACCGATTGGCGCAGGTATTCATCAATCTCATNGCCAATGCACGCAAATATTGTGACGGGCAGCCGCCGGTGCTGACCATCCGCACNGCCGTNGTGGACGGGCAGTTGGTGATTGATTTTACCGACAANGGATCGGGCATCGCNCCTGCACAACAGGCTGTTATNTTTGAGAAATTCTCGCGCATTGGGCAGCACAAGGCGGGGGGGGCGGGCCTTGGCCTTGCGATTTGCCGCGAGATCATGGCCCGGTTGGAGGGCGCGGTCAGCTATNTGCCGGGACAGAAGGGCGCGGCATTTCGCGTGACCTTGCCACTGATGGCGCGCATGGCGGCGCAGTAGCGGCGCGCGGTTTTCGGCCCTGCCTAAAGGAAATCGTAACCAAGCCTGCCTAGGGTTGTCCCATGAGCTTCAGAAGGGGGCAATGGCGCTGGCTATGGGATCGCAGGATCACGGTTCGGTCATTCAACGCATGGCACAGGCGGCACGGGGCGGGTTTGACAGCCGTCAAATGTCCCCGGCCAAGGCGTTGCGGCTGGCACTGGCACGGGTGGCGGATTCGCTCTTTGGCCTTGGCATCACGGTCGCGACGGTCGAGCAGATGCGTTTGCCCTTGGCTGAGGTTGCCCATCGTCTGAGCGATGAGGGACTCTTGGTGCATCTTGATGGCGCGGCGGGCGCGCGGGGGGCGCTCTGCCTTGATCCGCAGTTTCTGGCGGGGTTAATCGAGGTGCAAACCACGGGGGCCGTGCGCCCCGCCGTGGCGCGGCCGCGTGCCGCCACACGCACCGATGCGGCGATGGTCGCGCCGCTGATTGATGCGGTGATGGCCGAGTTTGACAGCCAGATGACAGCCGAGGTCGANGGCTATCTGGCGCGCGGCTTCAGCTTTGGCGACTTGGTCGAGGATATGCGCGCGCTGTCGCTTGTGCTTCTGGCCCCAGATTACGACTTGCTGCGGCTGACGGTCGATTTGGGGCCGGGGGCCAAGACAGGGCGTCTCGACCTGCTGTTGCCGGTGGTGCCACTGCCCGTCCGCGCAGCGCCCGGGGCGGGCGCATTGGGGGACGGCTCGGCGCCTCTGGACCAGGTGGTGCGTACTGCGCCGGTGGTGCTTGATGCGGTGATGGGCCGGTTGCGGCTGCCGTTGCGCGATGTCTGGGCGTTCAAGCCCGGCGATTTGGTGCCGATCCCGCGAGAGGCACTGGGTGAGACACAGTTGGTGGGCACCAAGGGGCATATTGTGGCCATCGCACAGTTGGGACAGATGAACGGCTGGCGCGCGCTGCGCCTGATCGCGGGCGGGGCTGCGCCGCTGCCCGACCGGCCCGACCCAGAGGATGAGACCGCGACGCAGGTGCCGGTTGCCAGTGCCGCAAGCGCATCGCCGCCGCGCACGGGGCGCGATCTCGTGTCTCTGTCCGATGCCGGTCAGAGCCGGGAGCCGGTGTGAACCGGCGCTTTGGTGCCGATCCACCTGCCTCGGTTGACTTGCATCAATGACCGAAGCGCGCCGGTTTGATAGACTGAGGATAATCAGGGAGGGTTCTCATGCTGGAGACAGAAAAGTATCGGTCGGCGCTGATGGCGCGTCTGGGTGAATTGGATAAACGCCTGCACGCGATTGAAGGTGAATTGGATTCAACAAGATCCAAGGATTGGGACGACGCCGCGATCGAGCGCGAAGGTGACGAGGTTCTCGAGCATCTGGGTCAGCATGGACAGGAAGAGGTGGTGCGAATCCGTGCTGCGCTCGACCGCATCCGCAAGGGGGCATATGGCATCTGTGCCAAATGCGAAGAGCCAATTTCCGCCGACCGGCTGGATATTCTACCGGAAACCCCGCTTTGTCGGAGCTGTGCTGCGCAGCTATCCTGAGATCGGTCACGCATCTGTTACGGGCTCGGCCTATGTTGTAGCCTCAAGGAAAAAAACACGTTAGAGTTGCAATTGCCACCAGGGAGGACGACCATGACCAATACTTGCACTGAGCTTGATCGCCTACAGCATCAAATTGGGCAGGCGGATGTCGAAAGCCGCCACAGACTGGAGCCGCAGTTGCGCCGCATGATCGAGCGGCTGCGCGCCGAGGGGCTGGCGGTTCCCGACCAGACCAAGAGCCTGCATGAGGTCTTGCTCTGCGAGGCTATTGAGGCACAATTCGAGAACATGCCGGTCTGATCCTGCCGCTTCTTCCGTCAGACGCTTGCGCATGGGGATTTTCCCCTTAGAACTAGTGTGCAGGTGCGTTTGATCGGCGGGGGCGGTGTGACAGGGCAAATACGTCAAGAGTTGCGCGACGGGGTGGCGGTGCTGCTGCTCGATCGGCCTGTGGCCAATGCCTTGGCTGCCGAGCTGCGCGCAGATTTGCGGCGCGCTCTGGAGGCCGCTGCGGTGGCTCAGGATGTGCGCGCCGTTGTTCTGGCCGGGGCCGGGACGGGGTTTTCCTCGGGCGTGGACCTGACGGAATACGATGGCCCTTTGGCGGAGCCGTGGATTGATACGCTCTCCAGTCTGATTGAGGACTANCCCAAGCCGGTGNTTGCCGCCCTGCATGGCACCACGTTCGGGGCCGGTCTGGCGCTGGCGCTGGCGGCACATGCGCGCGTGGCACAGTCCGAGGCGCGATTGGCCTCGCCGGAGATCACGCTTGGCATGGTGCCGGGCGGCGGTGTGACCCAACGGTTGCCGCGCCTTTTGGGCGCGCAGATCGCGTTGGAAGTGATGCTGGGGGGACAGACCGTGCGGGCCTCTGATCCGCGGTTGCGGCGGCTCTTTTCCCAGATCACGCCCGAGAATCCGGTGCCCGCCGCCATTGAGCTTGCGCGCAGGCTGGCCGATGAGGGGCAGTGGCCGCGCAGTTGCGAGGCCACGCGTGGCCTGTCTGATCCGGCCGGATTTCAGCGTGCCATCACAGTCGTGGCCGAGCGGCTGAAGGGGCAGGCCGGGGCTGCGTCGGATATTCTGCGCGCCGTTGAGGCCGCGCAGCTCTTGCCCTTTGCGCAGGGAGTGGACTTTGAGTCCGCGCTGTTCGAGGATCGGTTGCGCAGCCCCGAAGCACAGGCTCAGCGGCATATCTATGCCGCCGAGCGGCGGGCGGCGGGCATGCCGGAACTGGCGCAGGGGGCGGCCCGCGACATGGGTCGGATCAGCCTCTTTGGGGCGGGTCTTGGCGATGTCGCGCTGTTGCTGCTGGAGGGTGGCAAGGAGGTTCAGAGCGATGCGCCGGACCTGCCTGACGGGGTGGCGCGCGCCCTCACTGCGTTGGTGACGCAGGGCAAGATTGACGCCGCCACCTCTGCGGTGCGGCAGGCGCGGCTTCAGGTCGGCACCGAGCCTGCCGATCTGGTGCTCGATGCGCGTGGCGAGGAGGTGGAGGGTGCGGCGCTGGCGGTGCCACTCGATACGGGGCGCGGGCTGGCGGGGGCGCAGTTGGGGCTGCGGCTCTACCGTCCGTCGCAGAGTTTGCGGCTGGCCGAACTCGCGGTTTCTGAGGCCGCCGATCCCGGTGATGTCGCGAGCCTTGCGCGGCTCTGGTCCGGGCTGGGCGTGACGGCGGTGCGCGCGGCGCAGCCTGCCGCTGGTCCGGGGCTGGGCCATGTGATGATGGGCGCGCTCTGTCTGGCCGGGCTGGAGATGGTGCGCCGTGGGATGACGCCCCTGCGGGTGGATCAGGCGGCGCAGCGGCTCGGGTTTCGGGCGGGGCCGTTCCTGATGATGGATGTCGAGGGCTTGCCGGTGGTGGCGGCGCGGCTGCGTGTGGTGGCTGACTGGCTGGAGTGCCCCGCGCCCGGCGCGGATGATCCCTTGGCCGAGCGGCTTGCCAAGGGGGCGGTGGGCCGAANGGTCGGGCGCGGATTCTATGACCATCCNAGCGAAGGACCACGCCCGCCCAAGGGCATGGCCGGGCCGGGGCTTGATCCGGGTGAGGTGTTGGGCGTCGTTCCGCCACGGCATGCGCTGCATGCGGCGCTGGTGGGGGCGGCGATGCAGCTATTGGCGCGCGGTGCGGTGCAACGGGCCTCGGATCTCGATGTGCTGATGGTGCGGGGTTACGGCTATGACCGGGCGCGCGGCGGGCCGCTCTGTGCGGCGGATCAGCGGGGGATGTTGGCGATTTTGCGGGACATCAAGGCGCTTGCCCCGATGCAGTCGCCGCTTTGGCAAGTGCAGCCGATGCTGCTTGATATGGTCAAGAACGGTGACGGATTTTTTGGCAGGCGGGCCAGCACATAGGGCGGTCAGCCCAGCAGAATGCCGACGACGACCATCATCAGGCCGATCACGGACAAGAAAAGTGCGCCGGTGTTCAGTGGCACCACCTTTTGCACGGCGGCNCGCAGGTCTGCGTCGGACAGACCGGCCTTGCGGGCCTTCCAGACCTTGAGGATACACCAGATGAGCGTCGCCAGACCGGCAAGTGACAGAGCAGCCCCCACCCAGATCATGATCTCCATAGTCTGCTCCTCTTTGCATCACCGCCCCGGCGCTAGAGCAATTTTTCGAGCATTGCAAGCCGTGCGGCAGATGGCCCTTGCACCGCATCCGACGCGGCGCTAGTCAGAAACCCCAACCGACCGGAGATCAGGCCATGGACGATATGAATTCCGACAGCAGCTACCGCGTCACCGCCGATGAGTTGCGCCAGTTCATCGAGCGGTTTGAGCGGCTCGAAGCCGAGAAGAAAGACATCGCCGACCAGCAAAAGGAAGTGATGGCNGAGGCCAAGGGCCGCGGCTATGACACCAAGGTCATGCGTAAGGTGATCGCCCTTCGCAAACGCGACAAGGACGATATCGCCGAGGAAGAAGCGGTGCTCGAGATGTACAAGGAAGCGCTCGGGATGGCGTGAGCGCCGAGACAGGTACACCACCGTGACGATCAAAGAAGGCGCACCCCCGTGGTGCGCCTTTTGTTGTTCTAAAGCAATTTCAAAGAAAGTTGATAGACTTTCTTGGTTCGAAATTGCGCCAAATTAAACAGGCAAAGTGTTTCGGTGTTTCAACGGAAAACCGAAACGCTTTACCCCGGGATATGGCGCTGTGGCAGGGCCGGGCAACTCTTCGGTCCGGGTATCACCCAAGACCCGCAGCATCATCGACTTAGCGCCGCGTCACAGGCAATTTGCACCTCAACGCAATACTGACATGTGGTGAACGCCGTGACCAAGATCGACCAGATCGAAACCATGATCCTCGATATTCCGACCATCCGGGGCCATGTCCTGTCGATGGCGACGATGCGGGTGCAGACCGCCGTCCTCGTGCGGGTGCGGTTCTCCGATGGCTCTGAGGGGATCGGCGAAGGCACAACCATTGGCGGGCTGACCTATGGGCCGGAAAGCCCCGAGAGCATTCAATCCGCCATCGACACCTATATCGCGCCGGCTCTTCTGGGCCGTGCGGCGGATGATGTGAACGGGGCGCTGCACTTGATCGACCATCTGGTCAAGGGCAACCGGATCGCCAAGGCGGCGATTGAAATCGCGCTCTGGGACGGGTTGGCGCGGCGCTTGGGCGTGCCGGTGGCACAGCTGTTCGGCGGTGCGGTGCATGACCGTTTGCCGGTGGCCTGGACGCTGGCATCGGGCAATTCCGACACTGACATTGCCGAGGCGCAAGAGATGATCGCCACGCGCCGCCACAATATCTTCAAGCTCAAGATCGGCAAACGTGCGGTTGCTGAGGATGTGGCGCATGTGGCGCGGATCAAGGCCGCCGTGGGCGATGCCGCGAGCATCCGCGTCGATGTCAATCAGGCGTGGTCGTTGCAGGATGCGCGCTGGGGTCTCAAGGGGTTGCAGGATGTCGGCTGCGAGTTGGTCGAACAGCCGGTGCGCGCGCGCTATCTCAATGCGCTGCGCGAGTTGACGCGGGACCATGAGATTGCCGTGATGGCCGATGAGGCGCTGAATGGCCCCGAGGATGCGGTGAGCATCGTGGCCAAGGATGCCGCGGATGTGTTCGCCGTCAAGGTGGCGCAGTCGGGCGGGCTCAAGCGCGCGTCCGAGGTGGTGGCCATCGGGCAAGCGGCGGGGCTTGGGCTNTATGCCGGGACGATGCTGGAAACGGGGCTTGGCACGGCGGCGGCGCTGCAACTCTTTGCGGGNGTTGANGACTTGCGTTGGGGGTCCGAGCTGTTCGGCCCGTTGCTCTTGACCGAGGATATTCTGGCCACCCCGATCGTCTATCGCGATTTCGCTGTTGAGGTGCCGCAGGGCACNGGCATCGGTGTGACGCTCGACCCCGACAAGATCGACTTTTTCCGCCGCGACCGCGCGCGGAGCCTGAAAACCGTAGCCGGAGAGTGACCGGCCCAAGATCAAGATAATTCCGGAGGAGGAACGACGATGTTTACCCAATCCAATCTCGACGAACTGGAAGGNCGTCTCGACGGTATCGTGCAGGAGGATGCCGAGGCGGGGATTTTCCGCGCCCGTCGTGACATGTTCACCGATGAGGAACTGTTCGAGCTTGAGATCAAGCATGTNTTTGAGGGCAACTGGATCTATATGGCGCATGAGAGCCAGATCCCCAATCCCGGCGATTATTTCACCCTGACCATGGGGCGCACGCCGGTCGTGATCACCCGCGACAAGGATGGGCAGCTCAATGCGCTGGTCAATGCCTGCTCGCATCGCGGCGCGCAGCTCTGCCGGTTCAAGCGGCGCAACCAAAAGACCTTTACCTGTCCGTTCCACGGCTGGACCTTTTCCAACACCGGCAAGCTCTTGAAGGTCAAGGACCCGAATGGCGCGGGATACCCCGAGCAGTTCAACACCGACGGCAGCCATGATCTGACCAAAGTGGCGCGGTTCGAGAATTATCGTGGTTTCCTCTTTGGCTCGCTCAATGCCGATGTGGCCCCGCTGGAGGAGTATCTGGGCGAGGCGCGCAAGATGATCGACATGATCGTCGATCAATCGGATGAGGGGCTCGAGGTGCTGCGCGGCTCGTCCACCTATACGTTCGACGGCAACTGGAAATTGCAGGCCGAGAATGGCGCCGATGGCTATCACGTCTCGGCGGTGCATTGGAACTATGTGGCCACCACCTCGCATCGCACGGTGGATGGCAAGGAAGACAAGATCAAGGCGACCGATGCCAGCAAATGGGCCAAGCAGAAGGGCGGATTTCATTCCTATGTGAATGGTCACCTGCTGCTGTGGACCACATGGGCGGACTCAACCAATCGCCCCAACTATCCGCGCCTTGCCGAATGGACCGAGAAATATGGGGTGACCAAGGCCGAGTGGATGGTGGGCGTGCTGCGCAATCTCTGCCTCTATCCCAATGTGTTTCTGATGGACCAGTTCAGCAGCCAGATTCGGGTGTTCCGCCC
>JGI25322J35698_1000960_pt1 | contig 22548 bp, 19 predicted proteins | sample AutmiccBRH37_all_FD_35698 | JGI IMG/M metagenome (IMG submission 35698) | reverse complement strand
CCCGACTCGCCGATGTTGGTGGCCACGATGCCCGGGCACAGCACCGAGGCGTCGATATTGTGCTTGCGGTGGTCGGCGGCGAAGGTCTCCATCATGCCCACCACGGCGAACTTGGTGGCGTTGTAGGGCCCGGCGCCGCGCAGGCCGACCATGCCGGCCATGGAGGCGGTGCTGACCACGTGGCCGCCTTCGTCCTGTTCCAGGATGCGCGGTACGAAGGCCTGCAGGCCGTAGACCACGCCCCAGAGGTTGACGTCCACCACCCACTGCCAGTTGCGCATATTGCAGGTTTCGCTGTAGCCACCCACGGCGACGCCGGCATTGTTGGAGATCACATGCACCTTGCCGAAGGTCTTGATGGTCTGGTCAGCCGCGGCCTGCACGGATTCGAGTTTGCGGACATCGACCTGCACAGAGGCGGCGTCGAGCCCCTTGGCTTTCAGTTCGTCGACGGCGCGTTGGGCGGGTTCGGCCTCGATGTCGGCGATCATGACTTTCATGCCCGCCTTGGCGAACGCCCGGGCCATGCCCAGGCCCATGCCGCTGGCCCCGCCAGTGATGAATGCGACTTTGCCTTCTACGTTTTCCATGGTTGTTTTCGTCCGCGATCAAGCCGCGGTCGCCTCCGGTAATGGGTTGCAATGTTGGATGGTGAAGGAGTGGATGGGACCGGGTCTGGCCCGGCGCACTATTTTTTTGCCCTGCCAGCTTTGCCCAAGCCCGGCGGCGGGTCAAGCAGGGGCGCGGCCGGCTGCGGGATCTGGTGTCGCGGATCGGTGCCGGTCGAGGCAGCGGCGCGCGGCGACGCTGCGCGGTGCATCCGCTTTGCTCAGGCCTGCGGCTTCAGCGCCAGCGCCACGGCATCCTCGACGCGGTCGATCCAGTGCAGTTCGAGCTGTTCCCGGGCGGCCGCCGGAATGTCCTCCTGGTCCTTGCGGTTGCGCGCCGGCAGCAACACCGTCTTGATCCCGGCGCGCAGCGCGGCCAGGGTCTTTTCCTTGATGCCGCCGACCGGCAGCACCAGGCCGCGCAGGGTGATCTCGCCGGTCATGGCGACGTCCTCGCGCACCCTGCGGTCGGTGAGCAGCGAGGCCAGCGCCGTGTACAGCGCCACGCCGGCGCTGGGGCCGTCCTTGGGGATGGCGCCGGCCGGTACATGGATGTGGATGTCGTTGTGCTCGAACAGCTCGGGGTCGAGCCGGAGATCGGCGCAATGGCTCTTGAGCAGGCTGAGCGCGGCCTGGGCGCTCTCCTTCATGACGTCGCCGAGCTGGCCGGTGAGAATCAGCCGGCCCTTGCCGGGCGCGCGGCTGGCCTCGATGAAGAGGATGTCGCCGCCGGTCGGAGTCCAGGCCAGGCCGGTGGCGACCCCGGGCACGCTGGTGCGCATGGCGATCTCGTCCTCGAAACGCGGCGACCCGAGAATTTCGGGCAGGCCCTCGGCGTCGATGCGGGCGTTGTCCAGGGTGCCCTCGGCGATGCGCACGGCCACATGGCGCACCACGGCGCCGATCTCGCGTTCGAGGTTGCGGCAGCCGGCCTCACGGGTGTAGTCGGCGACGATGCGCGACAGCGCGGCGTCCTCGATCCGGCACTGTTCGGGGCTGAGGCCGGCGGATTCCAGCTGCCGGCCGACCAGATAGCGGCGCGCGATCTCGATCTTTTCCTCGCGGGTGTAGCCGGGCAGTTCGATCACCTCCATGCGGTCGCGCAGCGGCCCCGGGATCTGGTCGGGGACGTTGGCCGTGCCGATGAACATGACGTGGGAGAGGTCGAAGGGTACGCCCAGATAGGTGTCGCGGAAGCTGGAGTTCTGGGCCGGGTCCAGCACCTCGAGCAGGGCCGAGGCCGGATCGCCGTGGAAGCCGGTGCCGAGCTTGTCCATCTCGTCGAGCATGAACACCGGATTGCGGGTGCCGGCCTTGCGGATGCTCTGCAGGATGTTGCCGGGCAGGGCGCCGATGTAGGTGCGGCGGTGGCCGCGGATCTCGGCCTCGTCGTGCACACCGCCCAGGGCGATGCGCTGGAACTGGCGGCCCATGGCGCGGGCGATGCTCTGCCCGAGCGAGGTCTTGCCCACCCCGGGCGGGCCCACGAAGCAGAGGATCGGGCTCTTGCCCTCGGGGTTGAGCTTGCGTACCGCGAGGTGTTCGAGGATCCGCCGCTTCACCTTCTCCAGACCGTAGTGATCCTCGTCGAGCACCCGGCGGGCCTCCTCGATGTCCAGCTTGTCCTCGGATTCCTTGCTCCAGGGCAGCTCGGTGAGCCATTCCAGATAGGTGCGCACCATGGAGTACTCGGCGGCGGCCTCGGGCATGCGCTCGAGGCGCTTGATTTCGCGCATCGACTGGGTGTGAGCTTCCTCGGGCATGCCGGCCTGTTCGATCGCCGCGGTCAGCTCGCGGATCTCCTCGCCGCGATCCTCGCTCTCGCCCAGCTCCTGCTGGATGGAGCGCATCTGCTCGCGCAGCATGACCTCGCGCTGTCGTTCGCTCATGCGTTCGCGGGTCTGCTGGCCGATCTTGTGGGACAGTTTGAGCACTTCGACCCGATAGTCGAGCAGCTTCTGGACCCTGTCCATGCGCTGCTTGAGGTCGAGGGTTTCGAGGATGTCCTGCTTGTCCTCGGGCTTGAGGTCCAGGTAGCCGGCCACGGTATCGGCGAGCACGCCGGCCGAGGTGATGGAACGCACCGCGTTGGCCAACTCCTGCGGTGTCTGGGGCAGCAGCTCCAGGGCCTCCAGCGCCCGCTCGCGCAGGGTGAGCAGACGGGCGTCCAGCTCCGGATCCCCGGCGCCGCGGGGTTCGTGGAGCCGCTCCACCCGGGCGGCCAGGAAGGGGCCGCTGGGGATGAAATCGAGGATGCGGAAACGGGTTTCGCCCTGGCAGATCAGGTGGTTCTGCTGATCGTCGGCGGTGACGAAGCGCAGCACATTGGCGACGGTACCAACGCGGTAGATGTCTTCCGGCCCGGGGTCCTCCTGGTCGGGGTTGCGCTGCAGGATCAGGCCGATCGGCCGTTCCGCGCGGATCGCCTCCTGGGCCGCGGCGATCGAGGCCGGGCGCCCCACCGAGAGTGGCATCACCAGCTCCGGAAACAGCACGAAGTTGCGCACCGGCAGCAGGATCATGAAGTCTTCGGGCCAGTCTCGGGTCGAGGTGCCGGTGCTTTCCGGCGTTGGCTGGTCGTTCATCGGCACCTCCTAGCGTTTGCGAAAGCCGAGATAGAGACAGCCGTCGGCGAGCTCGTTGAGCACCAGCTCCAGGGGCTGCGGCGGCAGCGCCAGGTGACGTTCGAAGCGGCCACTGGGAATCTCCAGGCGATGCGTGATGCCGGCCTGGGCGGCCTTGGGCAGGCGCCGCTGGCCGCTCAGGGTGAGTACGCCCTGCTGGATCTCGACGCTGAAATGATCGGACGCCACGCCGGGCAGGGCAGCCACCACCCAGAGGTGTTCCTCGGTCTCATAGACGTCGACTGCCGGCTCCCAGCGGCGGGAGCCGGGCGGGGCTGACTGCAAAAGCTGGCGCTGCATCCGCTCGGCGCGATCCAGCATCCGCGTCGCCTCCGACCACATCCACTTTTCCAGATCGCGCGATGGCATTGCGTCGCTCCCGGTACCCGCTGTTCGAGTCCATTAGGTTACAAGAGTGGGGATGACGGCGCCGGAAGACAAGAGCGCTGGGCCGTTTAGGGGTTGCGAGTGCGCCAGGCCCAGCGGGGGTTCAGCCCCAGCGGAGAGTTCCAGTAGTTGCTCAATAGGGGCATCGCGGGCCCCCACGGCGCGCAGCGTGGCCGCGAGATCGCTCAGATAGTCCAAGTTGGCGCCGCCGAGGGAGCTTTCTCTTGAGTTTTCAAGATCTTGAAAACTCGGTGATGGTGGTGGAACACGGCACCGAACCCGCGTCCGCTTCCGATCCAGCTAGTAGCGCATGGCCTCTGAGTCCATCAATTAGACGAATTGGCCGAGCCGCTTTAACACCAACACGCCCGCGATAGTGATGGGGCCGCTTGCTCTTGATGCTGGGCGCACTATGGGTCACAATGTCCGCAATTATTCCCAGTGAAAAACCAAGATGACTTATGCCCAACCGCTGCAGCTGCTTAAGCAGGCTCGTAATAGATTCACCCAACGCGAAATTGCCGATCACGTTGGCAAGGACACCAAGACCGTAAGGCGTTGGGAAAAGGGCGAGACGCCATGCCCCGCAATGCTTGAACCTGCGCTGCGCGATCTCCTGCAGCAACCTGCTGCCGCTGCCACGGAAGGCGGTCACAGCTTCCGCTTTATTGACCTTTTTGCGGGTATCGGTGGCATCCGCATGGGTTTTGAAGCCCACCGTGGCGAATGCGTGTTTACCAGTGAATGGAATGACTTCTCGAAAAAGACCTATCTCGAGAACTACGGCGACAACCACCCCTTCGTCGGTGACATCGTGCCGTATCCAGCCGAAGACGTGCCAGATCATGATGTCTTGCTTGCGGGATTTCCTTGTCAGCCGTTCAGCATCGCCGGGGTGAGCAAGAAGAATTCGCTGGGTCGCCCGCATGGCTTCGAGTGCACCACGCAAGGGACTCTGTTCTTTGATGTGGCTCGTATTATTGCCACTAAGCGTCCCAAAGCGTTCCTTCTGGAGAACGTCAAAAACCTGCTTTCACATGACAAGGGCCACACCTTCGACGTGATCCTGCAAACACTCAGAGATGAGCTGGGCTATGACGTGCATTACAAAATAATCGATGGTCAGCACTTCACTCCGCAGCACCGGGAGCGAATCATCATTGTCGGTTTCCGTGAAAATACAGGCTTCTCATGGGATGACCTGATGCTGCCAAAAGAAGGCCCGCGCCTTGCGTCGATCCTGCACAAAACCGATGGCACAGAGCCGCTTATTCCGTGGGATGGAGAGCGCTTTTTTGATCACGGCAAAAGAGCCGTACAGCCCCGATACACGCTGACTCCCAACCTGTGGGCCTACCTGCAAGCCTACGCAAAGAAGCACCGCGCGGCAGGCAATGGTTTTGGTTTTGGCATGGTCTATCCCGATAGTGTTACTCGCACGTTATCCGCACGGTATCACAAGGACGGATCTGAAATTCTTGTGTGGCAGGGAAAGAACAAACGACCGCGCCGACTGACACCCCGCGAATGCGCCCGTCTGATGGGCTTTCCTGACACTTTTCGGATACCTGTTAGTGATACACAGGCTTACCGCCAGTTTGGCAACAGCGTGGTTATGCCGGTGATGCAGGAAGTCGCCCGCATCATGACACCCCACATACGGGCATTGGTCGCTCATGAACGAGACGGCATTCCGCTTCCGCTGCGCCTGTTTGCTTGATGGTTGACGTAGTGGACAGTGCTACACGTAGCCGGATGATGTCCGGCATCCGTGGGCGCAACACCAAACCGGAAATCCTGATTCGCAGCCTGCTGCACCGTCAGGGTTTCCGGTTTCGTCTTCATGTCCGCGACATGCCGGGCAAGCCGGATATTGTGTTGCCGCGCTACCGCGCGCTACTATTTGTGCATGGATGCTTCTGGCATGGGCACAACTGCCCGCTGTTCAAATTGCCCGGAACCCGCCCCGACTTCTGGCGCGAGAAGATCGATCGGAACCGCACAAATGACAGCCGCGCCAAGGAAGCATTGCTGGCAAACGGTTGGCGGGTTGGCATCATATGGGAATGCGCCCTGCGTGGCGCTGGGAAAAATACCGAGGGAGTAGCGCAGAGCCTTGCCGAATGGCTTCGTAGCGACACCCCATTGATCGAGGTGCGCGGATGAAGCCGGGATACTTGTCTGAATATTTTGAAGGGGTTGCTGCCAAGAGACTGAGCGCTGTCGAGGCCGACGAAACGCGTTCAAACCAACATGAATACCATGCCACGAAGAAGATGCAGGTATTTTTGGGCAGTCCTGAAGAGAAAACGAGGATGCCCGCCCGTTTCCTCTATCTCAGCGATGACGACGTTGACCCTATCGTGGAAGATGCGTTCCTTACCCTCTACAACTGCCGTAAGGACAAGCCGCGGGCACCGGAATACCATCTGTACTTTCCGACCACGAACGTGTCCCTAAACGCCAGTGAAGGTGATCTGCTTGTGATCGCCAAGAAGCGTGACGGTGGCCTGCTCGTTATCATTGCCGAGAATGGTTCAAGCATTGGAACGCAGATTGAGTGGCTGTTTGGCTTTGCCGATCTGGCGCACCCCGGCTTCTCGGTTAAATCCGAGCTGGAAACGGAACAGGACCGCATCGAGTTTGCCTCGCGGTTCATTCTGGAAAACATTGGCATTGCGGTTGAAACGTCAGAGGAAAGCTACCTTGACGATATGCTTGTGCGCTTCGCTGGCCGTTTCCCGACTACTCGCGAATTTTCGGCTTATGCGCGGTCAACTCTCAAGGATCTTCCTCCGCAGGAACAGCCAGACCTTGTTCTAATGACATGGATGGAACGCGAGGAAATCCTTTTCCGCACGCTTGAGCGCCATCTCATCGCTGACCGGCTATCGCAGGGGTTCGCCGGCGAGGAAAGTGCAGGGGTTGTTGATGTCAATGGATTTCTGTCGTTCTCCCTGTCTGTTCAAAATCGGCGCAAGAGCCGTGTTGGGCTTGCTCTGGAAAACCACCTGGAATTGCTTTTTTCAGCGAATGGCCTTCGCTACACGCGGACGGCCGTAACAGAAAACAAGGCCAAGCCTGATTTTCTTTTCCCGGGCGTGGCCGAATACCACAATCCGTTGTTCGATTCGCTGAAGCTCACCATGCTTGGTGTGAAATCGACCTGTAAAGACCGCTGGCGGCAGGTGCTTGCCGAAGCCGACCGGATTGATGACAAGCATTTACTGACATTGGAAACAGCAATTTCCACGAACCAGACTGACGAAATGGCGGCAAAGCGGCTGCAACTCATTCTGCCGCGAAGTCTGCACCAGACTTATACGCCACCCCAGCAGGCATGGCTCATGGACGTCGAAGCGTTCATTGGTCTGGCTCTTCAACGCCAGAACAGTTAATGGAGCCCATTTTGATGAGCACCAAATGGGATGTGAGCGGTAAAGAACTGCGGCTAATTGAACCGGCAGGAAATATTCGAGTTCCTTCTGTTGATGAAACTTATGCTGCCCTCGTAGAGCGCAAGCCCAATGAAGATGGCATGCCCACGAGTGTGGTAGATCTGCGAGTATCTCGCTATCCACTGATCCCGCGCCTGGTCATAGACGAAGGCAGCGATGGAATCCCCGAATATTCGCTTATTGCGAAGTGCCGTGGCTTGCTTCTCCCGCTTGATTTGTCTGATCTAGAGCGAGGCCATGTCATTCTAGACGGCACGTGGTATCCAATTGACTCGCCGACGGGTACCGAGGTCGCTGAACTGTTGCGCGACGCCGGGGGAGAGCTTGGCCCCGTTCGATCATTGAGGTCATTTCTTCACGCTCGCAAGGCAGCCGCCTCCGGCGGACCAGTTGACGACATCACAGCGGCGCTTTCTATATCACCTTGTGCCTTCATCCCGACAAGTCAAGACACGCCTAACGGCGTAAATGCAAGCCTGTACTCTTATCAGCTTTTGGGGTGGCGATGGCTGAAATTCCTGCTTTCAGAAGGGAGCGGAGGATTACTCGCCGACGAAATGGGGCTCGGGAAGACCCTTCAGATTATTGCGGCACTGAGTGATGCTGGCGGCGGTCCACTTCGGCCTTCGCTAATCGTCGCTCCGGGGTCGCTGCTTGAAAACTGGTGCCGTGAAATCGGCAGATTTGCCCCAGGGTTGAAAGTCCTGAAACATCACGGACCCTTCCGGACCGGTCGTCCCGCAGGCCTTTCTGAGTTCGACGTCGTCGTTACGTCGTATGATGTAGTCGTCGGAGATAATAGCCTGCTTAATATGATCCGATGGAAGGTAGTTGTGCTCGATGAAGCACAGTTCATCCGAAATCCATCTGCCCAACGAACCAAGGCAGTAAAGCATCTGCAACGAGATGCCGGTGTCGCGGTGACAGGAACACCGATCGAGAATCGACTGCTTGATGTATGGTCAATAATGGACTTCGTATCGCCGGGATACTTGGGTGACCCAAAGTCCTTCGAGAAGCAGTTTCTCAATAATGCAGATGGTGCCGCTCAGCTTGAGCCTCTGATTTCTCCCTTGATGCTACGAAGACGCGTCGCTGAAGTCGCACAAGACTTGCCTCCTCGTATTGACATACCCCAATTGCTCGAGCTGGACGAATCCGAGGCCGCAGTATACGACGCTGAGCGCGAACGTATATATGCTGAATATGGCTCGGCCGCCACGCTTGTTGCGTTGACTTCTCTCAGGCGGTTTTGTGCGCATCCCAGCCTTATGAGTGCGGATTTTGATGCAGCTGATCCCACGACATTTTCAAAATTCCGGCGCCTCGATGAGATCATCGAGGAGATTTTCGAGCGGGGCGAAAAGGTGCTGGTGTTCACGTCATTCACCGCGATGGCGGACATAATCGCGCGACGTGTCGTGAAACGCTTCGTTGCATTCGCAGGAGTCATAGATGGGCGCCTCTCAATCGAAGAGCGGCAGCCGATGATCGACCGGTTTGGTGCCATAAAAGGCGGCGCAGCGCTCGTTCTGAACCCCAAGGCAGGCGGAGCTGGCCTCAATATCGTCGCGGCCAATCACGTGATCCATTACAACCCAGAGTGGAATCCTGCTTTGGAAGATCAGGCGTCAGCACGCGCCCATAGGCGCGGCCAGGAGCTCCCTGTCACAGTTCACCGTTTGCTTATTGCGGACACCGTCGAGGACGTAGTGAACGACCGATTGACAAGGAAAAGGGCTCTCTCAAATGCCGCAATTGTTGGCATCGAAGGGAAGGATGAGGACTATGGCGACATTGTCGCCGCGCTCAGTCGTTCGCCGTCGAAGCAGGAGAGGAAATAGGATATGGAGCGGCGGATAGCGAAGGTTTTGAGCGCGAATGATACTGGTGAGACGGGGGGACATCAGGCAGGCATTCTCGTCCCAAAGGAGCCAGATCTGCTGTCTTTTTTTCCGGAACTCGATCCGAAACAGTACAACCCTCGAGTCCATCTACATTTCCTTGATGATGGAGGCACCTTCTGGGAGTTCGCCTTCATCTATTACAACAATGCGTTATTTGACGGGACGCGTAACGAGTACCGGCTAACGAGAATGACGAAATACATCCGGCAGGCCGGACTCATTGCCGGAGACGAATTGACTCTCTCGCGGGATGGAGGCCGATATTTGGTGTCGCACCGTAGACAGCGGAAACTGGAACGTTCCGGGAGCGTACTTAAGTTAGGTACTGGTTGGCGGATTGTCCCGATTTAGCACAAAAGGAATACGAATATGAACGACTTCGAAGAAATAGAACTACAGCCCGATCCGGAGCGTGTCATCGTTGGTCTTCGGGACACGGGGTACGAATTCAATACTGCTGTCGCTGATATCGTGGACAACTCGATTGCTGCAAACGGGACGAAGGTTGTACTCGACCTATCTGCCGATTTCAGGGGGAACATCCGACTGATGATTGGAGATAACGGTGACGGCATGGACCGTCAAGGGTTGATCAATGCCATGCGCTATGGTTCTAAGGCACGGCCGACCCCCGCAAGCCTTGGCAAATACGGTCTTGGCCTTAAGACTGCCTCTACAGCGTTCTGCAAGCGCTTGTCTGTGATCTCCCGTCCTGATGGGGAAACGCCAGCGCTGATGGCTACGTGGGATTTGTACCATGTAGCCAAAGTAAATAAATGGTCGCTTCTTGTCAGTGATAAGTGCGATGAGGAATCACTCGAATCGCTAGAAGGCGTTGCTCCCGGACATTCCGGAACTGTAGTGCTCTGGGAAGAAGTTGACCGTTTGATCAAGGATTATTCGGCTCCATCCGGAAAGCCAGCTCAGAGGGCCCTCAAGGCGAAAGAGGATGCCCTTCGCCAGCACCTTGCGATGATCTATCAGCGGTTTCTGGATCCAAATGACGAACGAGCCCAGAACGTAAGCATTGAACTCAACGGCGTGCCCGTCATTGCCTGGGACCCTTTTCAGAGGGGTCTATCCGAGCTCGTAGCCGAAGAGACGCTGCAAGTTGAAATGGACAGCGGCAAGGAAGCCTCTTTCGTTGTACGTGCATTCATCTTGCCTCGCAGGGAGGAATTTCCTGACGACGAGCTCGCCAAAAAAGCGATGCTCACTAACGAGCGGCAGGGTATCTACATCTATCGCGAGAACAGGCTTATTCACGATGCCGATTGGCTAGGCCTATATCAGAAAGAGCCGCACATTACCCAACTACGTGTCGAGTTTTCATTTGATCACCGTCTGGATGACGCATTCCATCTTGATATCAAGAAATCCCAGATCATTTTGAACGAGGATTTGGCTTCATGGTTGCAAGAGTCGTTTCTGCCCGCACCAAGGCGGGAAGCAAACAGGCGCTCAAGGGAAGGACAGCAGAAGTCGATCTCCAAGAAGGGGAGCGGCGCACATGACACTTCGAACAATAATATCCGTAATCGAGAGGCTGCAGCAGGTGGTCCAAAGGTAGGCGTTGTTGATCCTGTCGCAGGCACCGCTGAGATCGACAACAAGTATGGAAAAACGCGCCTGAAACTAACGATCGCTACTGCAAAGCGCCCAGGTGAGGTTTTCGTGCAACCGGTAGAGGGCATCAACAATGGCCTGCTATTTCAGCCCGCGATCATTGAGCAGCACAAAGCCGTACAGGTCAACACCAGCCATCCCTATTACCACAAAGTCTATGTCCCAAACCTCAATCGCAGTGTGACGATGCAGGGCCTCGATTCGCTGATGTGGGCGCTTTCGGTGGCGGAACTCTCGGCGGTACAGGATGGAACCGCAGCGATGTTCCAGGATATGCGTTACGAGATTTCGCGCATTCTTGAGAAATTGGTAGAGACTTTGCCCGACCCTAACGGCGGGGAAGACGAATGACAAAGCTCGACCCGCGTGCGCTCGCGGAAGTGGTTTCGACGGAAACGGGGCTCGGATTCGTTGGATCGGAAGGCCGAACCAGCGAAGGAGTTAGCTGGCTAGAGCTGATTCCGGCAGGGCATCCCTCTGGCCAAACCTTCGCTATCCGCGTGGAGATCGGGTGGCGGCGGATTGATGTGCACTTCAGATTCGGCAGTTTCGCAAGTGAGCTGATGTCGTCAGTTCGGTCTGCGGACGAATCGGGTCGCCGGGTGTTCCGAGCTGTACTCGACGCATGTAGTAACGGGGGAGCCGATATTGTCTTGAACTTAAATGGCGCGACACGAAGCCATAAGGACGATGCCATATGGAACGAATCCTGGAGAAGCTTTGGGTTCGCTGTCGCCAAGGGGATGCTCGCAATCAATGAGGGCAACGACACCGAAGATATGCATCTGATAGAAGAATGGACTACCCGCGTCGCTGCTGCTGTTATCGCCCTCTTACCGGTCGAAGAAGATGTTGAGGAAAGCTTTGATGCGCGTGGCTTGCCAGAAGGGGCCAGGATGCGAATTGAAGTGAACCGCTATGAGCGTGACCGGCGCAACCGTGCGGCGGCCTTGGCTATCCACGGCCACAGGTGTGTGGCCTGCGGTACCGATATGGCCGAACGGTACGGGCCAGTGGCCGAGGGCTTGATCGAGGTTCACCATATCGTTCCGGTATCTGAGGTCGGTCCCGGGTACATCATTGATCCTAGATCTGATCTCGTGCCCCTTTGCCCTGATTGTCATTCGGTAGCTCACCGACGATCGCCGCCGTACTCGATCAAGGAGCTACAAAATATGCTGCGCGGCGATTGTGCCAATTCCGAAAACCCTCGCACACAATCTGGGCAGTGAAGGTAAATGCTGAAATCAGCCAGGTGCTTGTTCAAGTTTAGTGCCCCGACAGGCTATGCCCCTCAAAATCTTAAGGAAGGCACACTCTTTTGCCGGCACTATGCTGCTATAACGGTAATCACCCCGAAACAGGAGTTGGCCCTCATGGCTTAGCTCTACTTGTAAGTGCGACCAAAAAAGGGGGGATTACCATAGTTATTGATTGAGCTTCGCTCATGCTGTGAAGCATACTGGGCTGCCCTGCCGACGCAGCGACCTTGGAAATCAGGGTTTAGAATGCCATCTTTAGGGATTTGAGTTCCTCATCCCTGACCTTTGGGGAGGTGACACCCCGCATTTCCTCGACCATCTTTGCCGCAAGGTCGGATGGTCGGTCGGAGAACCGCCCGAACGAACCGAATTCCTGTGCAGGAATTGGCTTGTATTTGAGCAGGGCATTTTTATCACCCGTGATGGTCGTGTCTGACCCTGTCGTACCTGACGATGTACCCATGAGGCGTTTCAGTCTTGCTGAATCGAGAACCTTGCCGATGACTGCTGTGTTCTCTCGGGCTTTCAGGTCAGTCATCATGTAGAGTGAGCCAATCGTCTTCGACCACTTCGGCTTGACCATGATGGAGAACAGGGTACGGATTCCGCAATCTGCGAGCAGGCTGAAATTCGTGACTTCACCGTTATTCAGTCCGAATATCAGACCGTTTGTGTCGCGGTCAGAGAACGGGAACTTGTGCTTGACCTCGAAAAGCCAAAGCTGGTTATCGACAAGGAAAATTCTGTCCACGTTCCACGCAAATCTGAACCAGGGCTGTATGCCGCAGTTCATCAAAAGGCGGGGCAGCAAAACCTTTTCGGCGATTTTTTCGCCATGATGCGGAAATAGGAATCCCCAGATTGCTTCCCGCAATCTACGGTCATTCCGAACCTCGCTTGATACCCTGAAGTCCCTGTAATCTTGCGCCGCAACAGGTGCGAGAAGGTGCTCTATCGCCATGAACTCGCCGGAGCGGGTGCCATTTTCCCGTCGATAACCAAAGAAGCCCAGGTCAGGGCGATACTCGACGACAAAGACCTGAAACTTCATTTCAAGTGCCTGCAGGTATCGACCCAGGCCAGTAACTTTCTCGCGCGCCCAAACGATGGCTATTTTTTTTTCGCCATACTTCCGAGGTTGGGCAATAGCGGTTTCGACATTAAGTGCGACCACGCCAGGTGTACGGGAAGACAGATTTTCAAGAAACTGGTCGAAGAGGCATTCGACGATCATACCTTCTACGAGTTGGTGCTTATCGCCGCAAAGGATGGCTTCCGCCAACTTCGTATCCGACAAGTCGAGGTCGTCGAGGTCTCCCCAAGGCGTTCTCATTACTACAACTTCCTGTAATCGACGCGACTGGTTTTGGCCAAATTTAGCAGGGTGTTAGCTATCGTCGGTTTCGGCATATTGTCTTTTTCGTGTTCTGGGGGCTGATTACAGCCTTTCGTAGGCTGCCCCGTCAAGCACAGGGTTCAGAAGTAGGGGCCTTTTGAATTTCGAGTGGGTCAAGTGGCATGCGGGTTAAGGGATCGGAAGTCGAGTTTGCCTGCGATCAGGAAGATCACCGTTCGGATCGTCGACAGCCGGCGATAACCTCTCGCTTTGCGTTTGGCGGGCTGGAACAGTCCATTGAGTGCTTCCAGGAAGCCATTGGTCATGCGCGTTCTCGCCCAGGTGACGATGCCCTCCAGGTGATTGCGGATCATCTGTCCTGCTCCAGTGCGCGTGCCCCCGATCCCTCAGCTGCCTAACGCCCGCAGCATACGCGGCTTTGGAATGAAGGTGCAGCCGCAATGTAAAAACCGTCGCAGTGGCTGGTATGGTTAGGCATGATCTTCATACCAGTACCCTGCCAACGCAAAGTAACTTCTCGCAAAATTAATGAGCTGTTCTTCGGTCGGGTTCCACCTACCGCAGATTTGTGAACGGATATACGGGGGGCGCTGGGCTGATTCTTCTAAGTGGAGGGCGCCCGGCTGTGCGCTGCTAAGCATATATTCTTCAGACAGCTCTCCATGAACAAATATTCTCCATGAGCCCTCAAATTTGGGAACAAATCTCAGTTCATTATGCCCTCTGATGGGTGAGGAGAAGATAACATCCTCAACCTTCATCAAGAGGATCGAATCGGTACTTTTCAAGAAGTACCAGACAAAGTCCACATATCTATTGCATTCCTCATAATTCGGAGGGCTGACGTCTCTGTGTTCGATTGCATTTCGCACCGCAAAAAGCTCTTTCAGCATTGCCGGGCGGATGATTCCATAGAATTGGAACCTCTCAAGAACTCGCTTTTGGCTGGAGAATGGCAAAGTATCCAAGGAGTAACTCCTCGAGAGGGCTTGAAGACGATGGTTAACTGCACGTTTCAGGTTGGCGATGACATCAGAAAGCACAAATTCGGAGGATTCGGGAGAAATCAGAAAGTTGGCGTGTCTCCAAATTTCATGTGCTCGCCAAACAGTTTCATTTTCCTCGTCTAAAGACGGCCCAGAACTGTTCTCGGAGTGATAGTTCCAGTCTAAAACCTGTCCGCTGATAAACATCATTATCCTGAGGATATCTGCCTAACGAGCCTGTAGAAAAACCCAACTCCGGGAATCTGAGCGCTGCCGCTCCGCCAGAGGTTCATTTTTTGTGTCGTTCAAACGAGAATCCTTTGTCGTTCGACCATTCAACTCGATGGTCCTCTATAGGGTGAGGACGTGTCTCTGTTGTTCGGCGTTGAAGCTCAGCCGCGGCGAAACCGCGCAGCGGTTTTGCCGTCGGCTGCAGCGCCTTGTTAGCCGTTCACCATGGATTCGGCACAATTATCGGACCCTCAGGAATGAAAGATGCTTTGAAGTAGTTACCAGACATCCTCTGCAGTTCTTTGACCGGAATGGCCTCGTCTGCGGGTAGCTCGTGAAGGTCTGTGACCTCCCAGAAGACGGCCCAGTAACCGAGATTATCCGATGAGTGCTCTGCTGTAGATGGGGGACGGTATTGCATTCCTTCCGGGTGGGTGCCGTGCTTTGCTTCGACATGTCCAATGTATTTCCCCCTCCAAGTAACCGCAGCGGGGCCATCGGCATTCGCATGAGATGCGTAGATCAATACATCAACCGGCTCACCGATGCGCGTGCGATCGAGCTCTCGGAATACCTCCCATGCCCTACTGCCAAAAGCGACCTTACCTTTGCCCTCGCACACAAGAGCGCCATCTGTCAGATGGATCAGCGGGACAGGAGCTAGAAGTGCGACGTTAGACATTTCTACAGATCCTCCCTGGCCGGCTAACGCCGGCGATCAGCTGCGCCGGAAAGCGGCGGACAAATTGCTGAAGCAATTTGTGTGACGCTTTTTGGTGTCAGCTGCATCGCCATTGTTAGGCATCACTGCGATTGTGCGATCGGCTTTAGCTCGAAGACTCTAGCGCGCTGGGTCGCGCCCTCAAGATTCCCCGCTCTGAGGAGATCACGTACCTCGTCGAGTCTTTCCGCATCCTCTACGGATAGGTACGGAGCCCAGTCGTCGTCAGCCTCGATAAGCTCTACATCGACCTCAGCAACGTATTTGCCCTCGTGAATGTACTTGGTGCGTTTCCTCATCTGCGGCGCTCCATGAAGTCGTCTGACCAGCGAGTCGGATCGGGCCGATAAGCTGTCACCACAACGGCAGGGCTCGAATGGCCGCGCGGGATGCCCCAGACCACATGAATTGGCTCACCGTTGGCATCCCGTTCGAGCACGAGAACGGAAGGTCCTTTGCCGAACGAAGGATAGTCCTCCACCAGGATGCACTCCGCAACCCCGTCAAGGACGTCCCTGACCCGGATGCCATCCTCGGCCATCTCGTCGTAGCCGTGCTCGGAGATTCGTACCTCGCCAGCTGTCACAAGATTGCGGATCTCGTCTAGCGTCGAAATGGGTGTTACTCCCGGACAGTGGTAGGACGTATGACGCGACGCCTAACATTGAGCATCTGGAAATCTTCCGCGTTGAAACACGGGACATTGCCGCATAGCCCGCAGGGTCGCGGAAATCCGCTCTTGGCCGGCGCATCAGGTTACAGCCGCTCTGCGAGCTCCGTCCCCGCCGCGATTGCGGCGAAGGCATCCAGCTCTGTGGCTTCGCGGGCGCCGCCGATGACGTGTACCCGAAGCCCAGCGGCGCTCAGGGGAGCGCTGAATTCATCGAGTGAATCCTGACCCGTGCAGAGGATGATGCTGTCCACTGCGAGGAGCTGTGGCTCGCCGTCGAGTTCGTAGTGCAGGCCCTGATCGTCTATGCGCCGGTAGCTGATGCCGGGCACGAAGCGCACGCCGCTGGCTTCCAATTCGGCGCGCAACACCCAGCCGGTGGTGAGACCCAGGCTCCGCCCCATGGGCCCGGGCTTGCGCTGGAACAGGGTGATCTCCCGCCGTGCCGGCGGAATCCGGGGGCCNCCCGGCAGCAGCCCGCCCGGCGCCTCCAGGCTGGTGTCCACGCCCCACTTGGCGAGGAAGGTCGCGGTATCCGGCGGCTCTCCGCCCGGGCCGTGCGCAAGCAGCACGGCGGCGTCGAAGCCGATGCCGCCGGCACCGAGGATGGCGACCCGGGCGCCGGCCTCGCGGCGCCCGCTGATGAGGTCGACATAGGGGATCACCGAAGGATGGTCGAGGCCCGGGATATCCGGCTGCCGCGGCACGATGCCGGTGGCGATGATGACGTCGTCGAAACCGGCCGCTTGCAATTGGTCTGCTTCGATCCGGGCGCCGAGGCAGATTTCGACGCCGAGTTCGGCCAGCCTGGTGCGGTAGTAGCGCAGCAGCTCGTTGAATTCGGTCTTGTCGGGGATGCGCCTGGCCAGGTGCAGTTGCCCGCCGATGTCGCTGCCGGCCTCGAACAGGGTGACGCTGTGGCCGCGCTCGGCCGCGGCCAGTGCCGCGGACAGTCCCGCGGGACCGGCGCCCACGACGGCGATGTGCTGGCGCTGTGGCGTTGTGGCGGGGGCGTCGAAATCGAGTTCGCGGCCGGCTCTGGGGTTGACCAGACAGCTGGTCGCCTTGCCCTTGAAGATGAAATCCAGGCAGGCCTGATTGCAGCCGATGCAGGTGTTGATCGCCTCCGGGCGCCCGGCCTCTACCTTGGCCGCGAACTCCGGATCGGCCAGCATGGCGCGCGCCAGCGACACCATCTGGGCATCGCCGCTGGCGATGATGTCCTCGGCGACCTCCGGGGTGTTGATCCGGTTGGAGGCGATCACGGGCACGCCGACGTTTTCGGTGACATTGCGCACCGCGAAGCGCCAGGCGCCGCGGGGCACCATGTAGGCGATGGTGGGGATGTGTGCCTCGTGCCAGCCGATGCCGGTGTTGAACAGGGTGACGCCGGCACGCTCCAGGCGCTGCGCCAGCTCGGCGATCTCGGCCCCCGTGCTGCCTCCTTCGACCAGATCGATGCAGGAGATCCGGTACATGAGGATGAAATCCTCGCCGACGCGCTCGCGGATGCGGCGCACGATCTCCAGCGGGAAGCGCATGCGATTTTGGTAGCTGCCGCCCCATTGGTCGGTGCGGTTGTTGGTGCGGCGCGCCAGGAACTGGTTGATCAGGTAGCCTTCGGAGCCCATCACCTCGACGCCGTCGTAACCGGCCTCTCGGGCCAGCGCGGCGGCATTGGCGTAGTCCTCCACATAGCGGTCGATCTCTTCGCTTGCCAGCACCCGGGGCACGCGGCGGTTGATCCGCGAGCGGATGTCCGATACCCCGACGATGCTGTCGTCCTTGGCATAGCGGCCGGTGTGCAGGATCTGCAGCAGGATCTTGCCGCCCTCATCATGCACGCGGCGGGTGATCAGGCGATGGTCCGGCACCTCTTCTGGCCGGTGGAAAATGGGCCCGCCTTCCTCGATGCGGCCGGTCTCATTGGGCGCGTAGCCGCCGGTGACGATCAGCCCGGCGCCGCCGCGGGCGCGCTCGCCGTAGAAGGCGGCGAGGCGTTCGAAGGGCCGGTCCAGCAACTCCAGCCCGGAGTGCATGGAGCCCATCATGATGCGGTTGCGCACTTGGCTGAAACCCAGGTCCAGCGGGGCCAGCAGGTGGGGAAAATTCATTGGCTTACTCGTCTGCGGGCGGAGTTCTGTAGCGGGACCGCATGATACTGTAACTGCGCAGTCCGCTGTCGGGGGGCTGCACCTGGGCCGGGAGGTGGAGAGCTGGCTTGACCGAAATACACTGGGGTTGGGTGATCCTGGCGGTGCAATCGCTGCTCGGCGTGAGCGCTGCCTGGCACGCACTGCTCAACAAACGCGACTCGCGCGCCGCGCTGGGCTGGATGGCGGTAGTCCTGACTCTACCGATCGCCGGCACCCTGCTGTATGTGCTGTTCGGGATCAACCGGGTGCGCTCGCGGGCGCAACGGCGGCGGAACGGTCAGCCGCCACCCGTGCTGCGTAGAGCGCAGGAGGAAGCCGCGGCGTCGCCGGCTGGGGAGGGCGCGCGGCCATCGGCGCTCGACGACCTCGCGCGCGCCGGCGCCGCGGTCACCAGCCTGCCGCTGCGCCCGGGCAACAGCGTCGAGCCGCTATGGAATGGCGAGCAGGCCTACCCGCCGATGCTGGCTGCCATCGCCGCGGCGACGGAGTCGGTCGATCTGGCGACCTACATCTTCGAGAACAATGCCCAGGGACGCACTTTCGCCGGCGCCCTGATCGACGCCCGCCGGCGCGGTGTGCGGGTTCGGGTACTGATCGACGGCCTCGGCGAATGGTATTCGCCGGGTATCGGACGCCGGCTGCGGCGCGGCGGCGTGGAGCTGCTGCGCTTCAATCCGCTGCGACCATTGCCGTCCAACCTCAATATCAATCTGCGCAATCACCGCAAGCTGCTGCTGGTCGACCGACGACTGGGGTTCACCGGCGGCATGAATATCGGCGATCGCCACCTGCTCGATCCGTCTCGTGTGCGCCACCCGGTGGCCGATCTGCATTTCCGTCTTCGGGGTCCGATCCTCCAGGACCTGGACGCGGTGTTTGTCGACGTCTGGCAACAGGCTGGCGGCGAAGAGACCGAAATCACAGTTGTTCCCCCGGAGCCGATGGGGTCCAGCCACTGCCGGGTGATCGCCGACGGACCCGACAAGAACCTCGATCAGCTCGCTCTGGTATTGCAGGCGGCGACCGGCGCGGCGCGGCGCAGCCTGTGCATCATGACGCCGTACTTCCTGCCGTCCCGCGAGTTGATCGCCGGCCTGCAGAGCGCGGCACTGCGCGGGGTGGCGGTGGAAATCCTGCTGCCCGGCGTCAACAATCTCGCCTATGTCCACTGGGCGACCCGACATCTGCTGCCGGATCTCTTGCAGCGCGGGGTGCGCGTCCATTATCAGCCGCCGCCCTTTCACCATGGCAAGCTGGTGATCGTCGATGACTACTATGTGCTGCTCGGATCCGCCAATATCGATCCCCGCAGTCTGCGGCTCAATTTCGAACTCGGCGTCGAAGTCTACGATCCGGCATTCGCTGCACGACTGGGTGGCGAGTTTCGCGCCAGGGTCGCCAACGCCCGGCCGGTCACAGGTGCCGAATTGAGCACCGAATCGCTGGCGGCGCGCACCAGGAACGCGCTCTGCTGGCTCTGGTCACCCTATCTTTGATGCCGGCTCAGTGACCGCCCGCCGGGGGCACCTTTTTCAGCAAGGGAATCACCATCAGGCTGATCACGAAAGCCGACCCGATCACGAAGAAGGCATCGTTGAAAGCCATCACATAGCTCTCACGGCGGGCGATGGCGTCGATCGCCAGCAGGGCGCGCATCCGCGCCAGCTCGGGGTCGGCGCCCAGTTGCAGGAAATAGGCGGTCATGGCCTCGAGACGATCCACCGTCGCCGGAGCGTAGAGCGAAACCGCTTCCAATATGTGGTTGGAATGAAAATGTTCGCGGACCGAGACAAAGGTCGCCAGCAGGGCGATACCCACGGAGCCACCCAGGTTACGCATTACATTGAACAGCCCGGAGGCCGAGCCCACCTGCTGCTGCTCGATGCCGGCGGTGGCGATCACCGACAGCGGAATCATGATGAAGGGCATGCCCAGACCGCGGATGACGTGGGGCAGGAGGATATGATCGTGGGCGTAGTCAGCGGTCATCTGGACGTTCATCAGGCAGCTGAGCCCGAAAACTCCGGCGCCGATGGCGAGCAGAATGCGCAGGTCAACCGTCTGCATGAGGCGCAGCACGATGGGCACCACCACCAGTTGCGGCAAGCCGATCCACATCATCACCTGGCCGATCTGCATGGCGTTGTAGCCGTGCACCTGGGTGAGATAGAAGGGCATGATGAACACCGAGCCGTACAGGCCCAGGCCGAGCACGATATTGACGATATTGGCCAGTCCGAAATTGCGCCGCGCCAGCAGGCGCAGATTGATGAAGGGATCCTTGCGGCGCAGCTCGATGATCACGAACAACAGCAGACTGATGATCGCGAGCCAGGCGCCGCGCACGATGAAATCGGATTCCAGCCAGTCCTTGCGGTTGCCTTCTTCGAGCACGATTTCCAGGGAGCCCAGGCCAATGGCCATGGCGGCGATGCCCCACCAGTCACCTTTCTTCAATAGCCCCAGATTCAGCGGGCCGGGTTTCAAACCCCGCCAGAGCAGGAAGAACATGATCCCGGTGGGGAGCAGCTGCAAATAGAAGATGGTTTCCCAGCCGTAGTTCTCCGACAGATAACCGCCCAGGGTGGGGCCGATGGTCGGCGCCTGGGTCGCGGTAAGGGCGAACATGCCCATGCCGATGGCCTGCTTCGCCGGCGGCAGCAGGGTGAGGATGATGGCGAACGACAGCGGGATCAAAGTGCCGCCGGTGAAGCCGGCGAGGGCTCGGAACACCAGCATGGACTCCAGGTTCCAGGCCATGGCACAGAGCGTGGTGAAGCCCATGAAAAAGACGGTATTCCAAAGAATGTAACGCCGCAGGCTGAACACCTGGGTCAGCCAGCCGGTGATGGGAATCACCACGATTTCTGCGGTCAGGTAGGCCGTGGAAATGAACGAGCCTTCTTCGAGCGTCGCACCCAGGGCGCCCTGGATGTCTTTCAGGGAGGCATTGGTGATATGGATGTTGAGCACCGCGATAAAGGCGCCCAGCACGCCCCCGAACACGGTGATCCAGGTGCTGGCCGAGACTCGCTCGGAATCGGCGGCAGTCGCCGCCGCGGGCACGGATGCTTCACTCATTCAGGCCGACCCCGGGCGAGCATGCGATGGGGCGATCAGGGCCCGGCGCCCTGTGCCAATTCCTCGCCAGGCCCGGAACTCGGTCGGGTGTCTATATTGGCGATTACCGACATGCCCGGGCGCAGGCGCTCCAGCAGCGGGTGATCGCGGTCGAGGATGATCTTCACCGGCACCCGTTGCACGATCTTGGTGAAGTTGCCGGTGGCGTTGTCCGGTGGCAGCAGGCTGAACTCGGCGCCGCTGGCCGGCGACAGACTCTCCACTACCCCGGAGAATTTCTCGCCGGGAAAGGCGTCAACCTCGACTACTGCACGCTGACCGGCAAGGACCTTGGTCAGCTGGGTCTCCTTGAAGTTGGCGGTCACCCAGACGTCGCTGAGGTCGACCACCGCCAGCTTGCGCACACCGGCGCTGGCGTATTCGCCTTCCTCGATGTGCTTGTTGCCGATTACGCCGGCCCGCGGCGCCCGTACCTGGGTAAATCCGAGATCGATCTCTGCCAGGCGCAGCTCCGCCTTGGCCAGATCCAGATTGGCGTGCAGTTCATCGATCTCGTCCGAAAGCACCTTCAGCCTGGCTCTGGCCGCCGCCAGGTTGGCCTGGGTGCGACCCAGCTCCGCCTCTGCGCTCAGCACATCGGTCTTGGCGTGATCATAGCGCTGGCGGTCGGTGAACCCCTTGGCCTCCAGGGTCTCGGCGCGCTGCAGATCCAGACGGGCTTTCTGTAGCTGGACTTGAGCGGTGCGCACCTCAGCCTCGGCGGCGCCTATGGTGGCACGGTGGTGGTCGACACGGGTCCGCAGGTGCGCCACTTCCGCCGTGCGCTGGGCCACTCGGGCGCGGGCCCGATCGCGGCGTGCCAGATAGGCGGCCGGATCCAGCGAGAACAGCAGGTCTCCGGCCTGGACCAACTGATTATCCCGTACATGCACCTGGGCCACGGGTCCCGCCACACGGGCGCTGATCGCGGTGATGTCGGCGCGCAGATAAGCGTTGTCCGTGCTCTCCCAATGGCGCGCCTCCAGCCACCAGTGGCTCCCCCCAGCAACGATACCGGCCAGCGCGCCGAACACCAGGACCACCATCATCAGTTTGCGTTTCATGTCGAGACCGTTGCGTTGGCTTGGTGTAAGCGGGGCGCGCGGATGGAGTTGCACTCCGACGCCGCGCGATTGTCCGCCTCGGAGCTATACTGTACGGTACAGTACCAATACGGCCTGCCGCTGAGCAAGGATCTCCCATGACCATTGGGACCTGACGCGGTATCCGGCGCGGCCGGAGCAGTCCCGGAGGGTGCCGTGCAGGGTAATGGCCATTGCTACAGGCCTGAGAGCAGCCGGCAGGAGAGGAGAAGTAGAGGAGACCAGGGCATGGCGCAGGCGATGGCTTCCCGGCGCGGCGACAGGCGACGTGCGCTCATTCTCGAAGCGGCCATCGCGGTGTTCATGGAGGAGGGCTACGCGGGCGCCAGCAT
>JGI25322J35698_1000958_pt1 | contig 22584 bp, 17 predicted proteins | sample AutmiccBRH37_all_FD_35698 | JGI IMG/M metagenome (IMG submission 35698) | reverse complement strand
CTCCGAGTGCATCGAGCGAGAACTGCGCGTTGTTAGCGTTCGCGACACCCTCCAGCGTCGCCGTTGCGGCCGCGTCCGGAACAGGCAGGCTGAACGAACCACCCGCAGCCCCCACCGCCTCCGAGGCCAGAACGCTTCCCGAGACATCCTTGAAGATCAACCGGCAATCCGCACAATCCCCCGCAATTGCCGAGGTGTCGAGCGTCAGCAGGGGCGCACCCTGCTCCGGTGTCGGCAGCGCCGTCTGGGCATGAGCGGTCCCGACCAATAGCTCCAGCCAGCCGACCCCTGTAGACGTCGGAACCGTCGACAAGCGCGCTCCGACCTGTTCCACCTTCGTATCCTTGGTGACCTGATCCGGCGGGCTCGATGCCCCGACGGTCGACAGGATGAAGGCGGGCGCGCCTATGCCCAACATGTAGGCCTTTCCGATGTTCGGCTCATTGCCGAAATGCGCAACGAGCCCGCCCAGCAAACCCAAGAGAGCAAAGATCACGATCGATGCCGCAACGGCAAAAGCGATCGACGTTGCTGGTTTGTCGACAAGGCGCGCGAGCCAAGCGGCAAGCTGTCCATCCTGCACACGAACGAGAAGACGTGCCAGTTCGGGAGACATTCCCCCCAGAGCACCAGCGACAAATGCGGACTTCAACCACTGCATGGTCCCCTCCCATTTTCGAGAATGATCCATATTACTCCACAGGCTCGGCAATTGCAATCTCAGATTGCTCCAATATGATTGCACAACCTTATGCGACCGTCGCGCCTCCAAAATGCGCATGTCCGGTGTATGCCGGCCATCACACCCCTGTCATTTTACGGATGCACTCCTGCGCGAACGGACCTAGTCTTCCGTTCGAGACCGCCTTTTTGAAGGAGCCCCCATGTCGTCCCTGATCGATCTCCACCCCATGTCCCGCCGCGCCTTTCTGGGCGGTTTCGCCGCCACGACGGCGCTGATCACGCTTCATCCCTTTGCCGTGCGCGCCAATGGCAATGCCACCCAGGCGCATCTGAGGCTGATGGAAACGACCGACATCCACGTCAACGTGATGCCCTACGACTATTATGCCGACAAGCCGAACGACACGATGGGGATCGCCCGCACCGCCTCGATCATCGACAGCATTCGCGCCGAGGCCGGAAACTCGATGCTCGTCGACAATGGCGACCTGCTCCAGGGCAATCCGATGGGCGACTACATGGCCTACAAGAAGGGCATGAAGGCCGGCGACCTGCATCCGGTGATCAAGGCGATGAACGTGCTCGGCTATGACTGCGGCACGGTCGGCAATCACGAGTTCAACTACGGCCTCGACTTCATGTTCAACACGCTCGCCGGCGCGAACTTCCCGATCGTCTGCGCCAACCTGACGAAGGGCCAGCTCGCCAGCGACCCGACCAAGGACGAACTGCACTTCAAGCCCTATGTCATCGTCGAGAAGATGATCAAGGACGGCGCCGGCGGCGAGAACCCGATCAAGGTCGGCTTCATCGGCTTCGTGCCGCCGCAGATCATGCTGTGGGACGCCAAGAATCTCGAAGGCAAAGGCCAGACCCGCGACATCGTCGAGGCGGCCCGCGCCTGGGTGCCGGCGATGAAGGAGGAAGGCGCCGACATCGTCATCGCCCTGTCCCACTCCGGCATCGACGGCAAGGGCCAGACGGATCGCATGGAGAACGCCTCGCTCTATCTCGCCGGCGTGGACGGCATTGATGCGATCTTCACCGGCCACCAGCATCTGGTCTTCCCCGGCCCCAAGGATTTCGCCGATATCCAGGGCGTCGATGCGGCCAGAGGCACGTTGCTCGGCAAGCCGGCGGTCATGGCCGGTTTCTGGGGCTCGCATATGGGCCTGATCGATCTCTTGATCGAAAAGGACGGCAGTGGCTGGAAGATCGTCGACTTCACCTGCGAAGCCCGGCCGATCTACCACCGTGACGAAAACCGCAAGATCGTCGCCGATGTCACCGACAAGACCGAGGTTGTCACCTCGGTCGCCGACGACCATGCGGCAACCCTCGACTATGTCCGCACGCCCGTCGGCAAGACCTCGGCGCCGCTCTATTCCTACTTCGCGCTCGTCGCCGACGACCCGTCGGTGCAGATCGTCTCCAATGCCCAGACCTGGTACATCAAGGACATGCTGAAGGACGGCCCGCACAAGGACCTGCCGGTGCTTTCGGCCGCCGCTCCCTTCAAGGCCGGCGGACGCGGCGGCGCGGACTATTTCACCGATGTCGCGGCGGGCGACATCGCCATCAAGAACGTCGCCGACCTCTACCTCTATCCCAACACCGTCCAGGCCGTGGTGATCACCGGCGAGCAGGTCAAGAACTGGCTGGAAATGTCGGCCGGCATGTTCAATCAGCTGAAGCCCGGGAATAAGGACCAGCCGCTGCTCAATCCGGACTTCCCGTCCTACAATTTCGACGTGATCGACGGCGTGACCTACCAGATCGACCTGTCGCAGCCGGCGAAGTTCGACAAGGAAGGCAAGGCGGTGAACCCGGACGCGAACCGCATCGTCAACCTGATGTTCGACGGCAAGCCGATCGACCCGGCGCAGAAATTCGTCGTCGCCACCAACAATTACCGCGCCGGCGGCGGTGGAAAGTTCCCCGAGATCGCAGCCGACAAGGTGGTCTTCGTGGCCCCCGACACCAATCGCGACGTGATCGTGCGCTACATCATCGCGCAGGGCGAGATCAATCCGTCGGCCGACGGCAACTGGTCGTTCGCCCCGATGGCCGACACGACGGCGATTTTCGAGAGCGGGCCGAAGGGCCGGCAATATGCCTCGGCGATCAAGGGCGCCAGGATCGAGGATGCCGGTGACGCCGCCGAGGGCTTTGCCAAGTTCCGCCTGGTTCTCTGAGGAGGCCGACGGAACGCCTGACTTGCGGGGTGCCGAGGCACCCCGTTTTCAACCCGCCCTGTTCAGGCGACTCGGCTCCGCCCCATGCGCCGGTGTCTCATGCAGCAACTGCAGAGCGTCGGACACCGAGGTCGGGCAACCCACCAGCGTGTCGCGAAAACGCTCGACCAGCCATTTTGCCGCCGGCCCCGGAGGGCTCGCCGCGGGCCAGGCGGCGAAGATCGGATAGTCCATCGTCTCGTAGGCATCGACGTCGAGCCGGACGATCTCGCCGCTCGCCAGCTCGTCGCGAAGCATCGCCAGCGGCACGCCGCCCCAGCCGAGCCCTCCGGCGATCAATTGCTTCTTTGTCGCCATGTCGCTCACTCGCCAGGTGCGGCGCGAGAACACATTGAAATCCTTGCCGTCGCTCGGCGCGGTCGAATCGGCGACGACGATCTGGATCTCCTCGCGCACGTCCGAAATCGAGAGGCGCCGCCCAAGCCTGGCCAGGCGATGATCGCTGGCCGCGACCGGCGTCAGGAAGGACACGCCGATCCGCTCGCTGGTCAGGGCATCGGTCGACATCTCCATCGAGCCGCCGATGCCGACGTCGATCGCGCCCTGGTCCAGCAGACGGCTGACGAGAAACGGGCTGCCGACCGTCAGCCGCAATCGCACGGTCTCGAAACTCTCCTGGAAGTCGCGCAATACCTCGACCAGAAGCCGGTCCGGCACCATGACGCTGACGGCAAGCTTCACTTCGCCCTCGAGGCCCTGCGTCAACGCCTTGCTGCGGGCGCGCAGGCTGTTGAGGTCCGAAATCATCCGGCGCGCATCTTCGAGGATCGCCCGCCCGGCATCGGTCAACACCGGCTGGCGCGAACCGCTGCGCTCGAGCAGCGTCAGTTGCAGCTGCGCCTCGAGATTGCCGATCGTGTAGCTGATCACCGACTGCGCGCGGTTGAGCTGACGGGCGGCGGCCGAAAAGCTGCCCGTCTCGGCGACGGCGACGAAGACCTGCAACTGGTCCAGTGTGGGATTGGGAAGCATGGCTCTATCCACTTCATCGATAGTTTCGATCCACATTATCACAGTTCAATCGATGGGAAATGGCGATTATCTGTGACTCACCGCCTGAGGCCGGCTCCCAGGGCCACGGGTGGAAAGACCGTTTCACACCAAGAGGTGACCTCCATGTCCTCCATCCTTCTCGTAACCGGCAGCACGCGCGGCGACGATTCGCTCTCCAACAAGATCGCCCGCCAGCTCGCCGACGACCTGTCCGCCAAGGCCGAGGCTTCCACCATTGTCGAGCGCGACCTCGCCCGTGCCCCCCTGCCCCATATCGGCGCCGACTTCTCCTCGGCCATTCGTCTGCAGCCGGATGAGCGCACGGCGGCCCAGGCCGAAGCCATCGCTGTTTCCGATGCCGCGGTCGACGAACTGCTCGCCGCCGACACGATCATCATCTCGACCGGCTTCATCAATTTCGGCATCTCGTCGATCGTCAAATCCTGGGTCGACCATGTCGCCCGCGCCGGCCGCACCTTCCGCTACTCGGAAAACGGTCCTGTCGGTCTTGCCACCGGCAAGAAGGCCTATCTGGTGATCGCCTCGGGCGGCATCTATTCCTCCGGCCCGGGCGCGACGCTGGACTTCGCCGAGCCCTATCTGCGGTCCGTGCTGGCCTTCCTCGGCATCACGGATGTCGAGACGATCCGCATCGAAGGCGTCGCCTATGGCCCGGAAGCGGCCGAAAAGGCAATTTCCGCGGCGGAAGAAAAGGCAAGAGTACTGGCGCGCGCCGCCTGATCCGGACTGACATCGCCCACACCAAACATCGGCCGCCCGAATTATCGTGGCGGCCGTTCTGTTTCAGCGGCGATGGAGGGGCTGCGGCGGCTGAAGTTCAGACGTTGCGCGATTTCACACCATCGGCAAACAACGACGGGCCATTCTGGTCGATGATCTGGCGTGCCTTGCGGAAGGTGCATTCCAGCGCATCCTGCTCCGAGGTGAAGACATCGGCGCGGATGAAGACACGCTCCAGCGTTTCGCCGTTCACCTGCTTTTCGATCCGGCCGGCAAGCCGCAATTGACTGCCCTCGCGGATAGGCGCGGCAAAGATGATGCAATCCTGGTGAACCTGTGGTTCGGCAGACGGGCCGGCGGACGCCGTCTGCGGCTTGGCGCCGCCGGAAAAGATCGAGAGGAGACTGGACAAGATGGACATGGCGCCTGCCTAGCACAGCAGCGCCGCAGACAGAAGCCCCTGCCGGTACCTCGGTCGCCGAATTGCCTCAATCACCCGCCACCCCTCCCAGCAAAAAGGGAGAGATCATGATCCGCCGCATTCTCGTCGCGCTGGCCGCCGTCGCCGGCATAGTCTGGCTGATGAACAACAGCCTGTTCAGCCGGTTTCCGGACGGAAGCGGACCACGAGTAATCGCCCATCGCGGCCAGCATCAGGTATTCGACCGGACCGGCCTCGACAACGACACCTGCACCGCGACACGGATCGGGCAGCCGTCGCATCCCTATCTCGAAAACACAATTGCCTCGATGCAGGCCGCCTTTACCGCCGGCGCCGAGGTGGTCGAACTCGATGTCCACCTGACGCCGGACGGAAAGTTCGCCGTCTTCCACGACTGGACCCTCGACTGTCGTACGAACCTCGCCGGCGTGACCGAGAACACGCCCTATGCCGAACTCGCGAGCGCGGACATCGGCTACGGCTACACGGCCGACGGCGGGCGCACCTACCCTTTTCGTGGCAAGGGTGTCGGCCTGATGCCGGAACTCGACCAGGTGTTCCAGGCTTTCCCCGAAGAGCGTTTCCTCGTCAACTTCAAGAGCGAACGGGCGGAAGAAGGCGCGGAACTCGCAGGCAGGCTTGCGCGCGATCCGAAGGCCCTCGCCACCGTCTTCGGGGTTTATGGCGGCGCCCGGCCGACGGACGATACACTGGCCGCCCTGCCCGCCCTTCGCGGCTACACCAGAACGTCAGTCAAGGACTGCCTGCTGTCCTATCTCGCCACCGGATGGTCAGGCCATGTACCGGCCAGCTGCCGCAACCGGCTGCTGCCGGTGCCGGTCAATTATGCGCCGCTGCTCTGGGGCTGGCCGGTCCGCTTCGTCGAACGCATGCAGGCGGCCGACACGGACGTCATCCTGCTAGGGCCCTACGGAAAGGGCGATCCGGGTTCCGCTGGTATCGACAGCCTCGAGGCGTGGAAGGGTGTGCCGAAAAACTTCCCCGGCCTGGTGTGGACCAACCGGATCGAAAATGCGCGGGAATGGTCGCAGGCCGCCGGCGTCGGCCTGATCAAATGATCAGGTTGGCGAGGATCTCGTTTTCGGTGATGTCCTCGTAGCCGAGGCCGGCGGTCTCGAAGCGCGAGAACAGGTCGGCAAAGCTCTTGCGATCCCGCGTCTCGATGCCGATCAGAATCGAGCCGAAATTGCGCGCCGACTTCTTCAGGTATTCGAAGCGGGCGATGTCGTCGTCGGGGCCGAGCAGGTTGAGGAAATCGCGCAGCGCGCCCGGGCGCTGCGGCAGGCGCAGGATGAAATATTTCTTCAGGCCGGCATGGCGCATGGCGCGCTCCTTGACGTCCGGCAGCCGCTCGAAGTCGAAATTGCCGCCGCTGACCACGGCGACGACCGTCTTGCCCTCGAGCTTCTCCCGCCCCAACTGGTCGAGCGCCGCGATCGACAGAGCGCCGGCCGGCTCCAGCACCACGCCCTCGACGTTCAGCATTTCGCTGATCGTTACGCAGACGGCGTTTTCCGCAATGATCATCACCTGGTCGGCGGAAAAATGCTTCAAGGCCGCAAAGTTGAGATCGCCGATGCGCGCGACAGCGGCGCCGTCGACGAAATTGTCGACCTTCGGCAGCGTGACGATCTGGCCGGCCTCCAGGCTTTTCTTCAGGCTCGGCGCCCCGGCCGGTTCGGCGAACAGGAAGGCCTGACGCGGCAGCCGGTCGGCAAGATAGCCGGTGAGGCCGGCGGAAAGCCCGCCGCCGCCGACCGGAACCACGACCAGATCCGGCGTCACGCCCTCCGGCAACTGGTCGACGATCTCGGCCGCCACCGTCGCCTGCCCCTCGATGATGTCCTCGTGGTCGAAGGGCGGCACCATGAAGCCGCCGATCGCCTCGACATGCTCGCGGGCCGCCGCATAGCACTGGTCGAAGATGTCGCCGAACAGGCGGATGGTGATGAACTCGCCGCCGAAGGTGCGGGTCTTGTCGATCTTCTGCTGCGGTGTCGTCACCGGCATGAAGACCACACCCTGCACGCCGAAATGGCGGCAGGCAAAGGCAAAACCCTGGGCATGGTTGCCGGCCGAGGCGCAGACGAAGGTCTTTTCCCCTGTCCCGTCGGCGACGATCTTGCGCAGGAAGTTGAAGGCGCCGCGAATCTTGTAGGAGCGGACCGGCGTCAGGTCCTCGCGCTTGAGATAGACCTGCGCACCGTATCGGGCGCTCAGATGTTCGTTGAGTTGCAGCGGGGTCGCCGGGAAAAGCTCTCGCAGGGCTTCGACCGCGGCCTCTACGTCCATCTTCGTCACGTCGTCCATCCGTTGAATTTTGATCCCGCTCCCGCTATGGCATAGAGACGTGGCGGAGACAAAGCATCTTTGCGCGGGCAAACAAACCGGGAAATCTCCTTGAACGCCAGCATCCTCCGTTCGGTAGTCTACATCGCCGCGCTCTGCGGCCTCTATCTTTCGACGGCGATGCTCGTCCCGGCCATGGTCGATCTCTATTACGGCCATGAGGACTGGCGGGTCTTCGCCACCTGCGCCTTCATGGTCGGCGGAATTTCGCTGATGGCGGCGATGGCGACGCGCGGCGCGCCGCCCACCTTCAGCAAGCGGCTCGGCTTTCTGCTGGTCAACGTGCTGTGGGCGGTCTTCGCCGTGGTCGGCGCCGTGCCGTTCATGTTCTCCGGCCCGGAACTCAATTTCGCCCAGGCCCTGTTCGAATCGATGTCCGGCATCACCACGACCGGCTCGTCGGTCATCAGCGGACTGGACACGATGCCGCCGGGCCTGTTGATGTGGCGCTCGCTGCTCGCCTGGCTCGGCGGTATCGGCATCGTCGCGCTCGGTCTGTTCGTCCTGCCCTTCCTGCGCGTCGGCGGGATGTCCTTCTTCAAGATGGAATCGTCCGACACCAACGACAAACCGTTTGCCCGGCTCGCCACCTTTACCCGCGCCTTCATGGCCATCTATGTCGGCATCACGCTTTTGTGCGCCATCGCCTATGATTTCGCCGGCATGAGCCATTTCGATGCGATCAACCACGCATTCTCGACGGTGGCGACCGCCGGTTTCTCGACGCACGACGCGTCCTTCGGTTATTTTCAGAGCGACGCGATCCTCTGGGTGTCGACCTTCTTCATGACACTGTGCAGCCTGCCGTTCTCGATCCTGATCGTCTTTGCCGTTCGCGGCCGGCTCGATGCGCTGCGCGACCCGCAGATCCTCGTCTTCCTCGGCTATGTCTCGGCCTTCGCCATCGCCACGGCCGTCTACAACCACGTGAAGAACGGCGTCGATCTCCTCGAGGCGCTCACCCATTCCTTCTTCAATTTCTCGTCGATTCTCTCGACCACCGGCTTTGCCAGCCAGGACTATCTCCTGTGGGGTCCGTTTGTCGTAATGGCCGCCTTCTTCGCGACCTTCATGGGCGGCTGCTCCGGTTCGACCGCCGGCGGCATCAAGGCCTATCGGTTCATCATCCTGTTCAACGTCATCACCACGGGGCTGAAGAAGCTGATCTATCCGAATGCCGTCTATTCCGTCCGCTACGGCAAGCAGACGGTCGATGCGGAAACCCAGCGCACCGTCTTCCTGTTTTTCAGTGCCTATGTCTTCCTGTGGGTGATGGGCAGCATGGTCATGGCCGCGCTCGGCTATGACTTCGCCACCTCGGCCTCGGCGGTCATCACCGCCTTGTCCAATGTCGGTCCCGGCGTCAGCACATTGATCGGCCCGGTCGGCAATTTTGCCACCTTCAACGATCCGGAACTCTACCTGCTCTCGCTGATGATGCTGCTCGGCCGTCTCGAGGTCCTGTCCGTCCTGGTGTTGCTCATGCCCATTTTCTGGCGCACCTGACGAGACCGCTTGACGACTCTCCCCAATTTTTCAGAGTGTGCTCATATGGGCTGAAAAGGGGGACGCGATGCAGGGACAGGCCGCAATCATGGGCAGACGGATAACCGCAGCACTTCTCGCCGCCGCATTGGCGGCCGTATCCGCTGCAACCGTGGCCAGGGCCGGTCCGCTTCTCGATGCGGCCCGCGAGGCGGAAAGCAAGGCCGCCGCCGGCGATGCCGTGGGCGCCTATGACACCATCCGTGATGCCTTCGGCGCCTTTTCCATGACGCTGCCGTTCAGCGTCGGCAAGGCGGTCTTCGTCAGCGAGAGACCGAAGGCCTATGGCGCCTATTCGCCGCGGCCGGAGCCGGTGTTCAAGCCGGGCGAGCCGCTGATTACTTATGTCGAACTGATCGGATTGACCTGGAAATCAAGCGACGACAGTCTTGAGCAAGCCAATTTCAGCGTCGACTTCGAAATCTCCGAGCCCGACGGCAAGATCCTCGCTGCGCAGAAGAATTTTGGCGAATTCACCTCCACCGGTCTGGTCCGCAACCAGGAACTTTTCACGCACCTGACACTCGATATCACCGGCGCCGAGCCGGGCGACTACCTGTTGAAATATACGATCAACGATCTCGTCGGCAAACGCTTCACCAGTTTCGAACAGAAATTCACGGTCCGGGACAGCTAGCCCCCATAGGCGCTGGAACCTGCGCCCCCATGTGTCATTCTACCGTAAATGAAGGAGAAGACCCATGAAACCTCTCGCCGCCCTCTGCCTCTTCATGCTTCTGGCCGGCTGCACCAGCGCCCCGGGTGAAATCGAACCCGTGCCCGGCAGCATCACCTATGGCGGAAACCCGTCGACCCGGCTGACCAAGTCACCGGCCGGCAGCACGGTGTTCCACCGCTTCTCCGATCAATTCGCCAAGGAATGGGAAGAGCGCTACATCGTCCAGCCGGACGGCACCCTGAAACTCGTCGACCGACGCCGCTATCCCATCCCGGATTAATGATGGTCGAATCCTCGCTGGTGCGGACGGCGGGGATCGAACCCGCACAGCCTGAGGCCGAGAGATTTTAAGTCTCTTGCGTCTACCAGTTTCGCCACGTCCGCGCGGCAACCTGTTTCCCCGACTTGGCCGTCAAGGTCAAGGCCGTTCGGTCGCGGGGGCCGGCGTTTGTTGGCGCTGTGGTATGCGCCACAAGGCAAACGGCGGGGCCAGGCCCCGCCGTCTCATAATCTCGATGCCGCGTGGCGATCAGGCGAGCTTGGCCGCGATCTTGGCAACATGGGCGCCCTGGTAGCGTGCGCCGTCCAGCTCGATTTCGGAGGGCTGGCGCGAACCGTTGCCGTCGGTGATGGTCGAGGCCCCATAGGGCGAACCGCCCTTGACCGCTTCGACGCCCGACTGGCCCTGGAAGGCGTAAGGCAGGCCGACGACGACCATGCCGTGGTGCATCAACGTCGGAATGAAGCCGAGGATGGTTGATTCCTGGCCGCCGTGCTGGGTGGCGGTGGAGGTAAAGACCGAGCCGACCTTGCCGACCAGCTTGCCCTGCGCCCAGGCGCCGCCGGTCTGGTCCCAGAAATTGCGCATCTGCGAGGCGACGGTGCCGAAGCGGGTGCCGGCGCCGACGATGATCGCGTCATACTGCTCGAGTTCGCCCGGCGTGGCGATTTCCGCCTTCTGGTCGAGCTTGAAGTGCGAGGCCTTGGCGACCTCTTCCGGCACCAGTTCCGGCACGCGCTTGACGGTGACCTCCGCGCCGGCCGACTTTGCCCCTTCGGCAACGGCGTAAGCCATGGTTTCGATGTGGCCGTAAGAGGAATAATAGAGAACCAAAACCTTGGCCATGACGTATCTCCGTTTGGACTGGCGGTTAAAACCGCGTTGCGAAATCGTTAATCCCTATGTAGCGGACCATGGCCAACAAACCAGACGCCGGTCGGGCGACGGACTGTTCATGTTTCAGCGACCGAACACAGCGATGGCCTCGCAGCGCCAAACGGCAAAGTCCATCCAGAAGGCCCTTGCCAAGCCTCCGGCAGCCGATAGAACTCGCGTTGAAACGATCGGGAAATCCTCATGACTGACACGACCATCAAGACCGCGGCCATGCTCGCCATCGGCGACGAACTCCTGTCCGGCCGCACGAAGGACAAGAATATCGGCCACCTCGCCGAGGTGCTGACGCTTTCCGGCATCGACCTGAAGGAAGTCCGCATCGTCGGCGACGAGGAGGACGAGATCGTCGCCGCCCTCAATGCCCTTCGCACGCGCTATGATTACGTCTTCACCTCCGGCGGCATCGGGCCGACCCACGACGACATCACCGCCGATGCCGTGTCGAAGGCCTTCGGCGTGCCGTGCCTGCACGACGGCGAGGCCATGCGCCTGCTCGGCGAGATGTACGAGCGCCGCAGCATGGAGTTCACCGAGGCTCGCCAGCGCATGGCGCGCATGCCTGAGGGTAGCCGCCACATCCCCAATCCGGTGTCGGTCGCGCCCGGTTTCATCATCGGCAACGTCCATGTGATGGCGGGTGTGCCGCAGGTGTTCCAGGCCATGCTCGATTCGGTCGTCGCCACGCTTCCGGCCGGGGCCAGGGTTCTGTCGCGCTCCATCCCCTGCCCGTTCGGCGAAGGCGACATCGGCACCCTGCTGGGGGCGGTGCAAAAAGCCCATCCGCAGACCTCGATCGGCTCCTATCCGCATTTCGATGGACGGCGGTTCTCCACCGAACTGGTGGTGCGGGCGCGAGACGGTGCCGCGCTCGAGGCCGCGGCGCAGGCTATCGTTGCGATGGTCGAGACGCTGGCCGGCGAGCGGGAGAGCGCCAGGACCAGGGATCTCGGCACCGGCGAACTTGCCTGACGACTTCGCAACGCATGCGCGGTCGCTATTGACCGAAGTCAAGGAAGGTCCCAAGGATTGTCGCCATTAATCGATCATGCGGGATGGACCATCACCGCTCGAGGGAGATAATTATGGGCTACAAAACCATTCTCGCCGTCTTGGACACCCCGAAGAACGCGCAGCAAATCACTGATTTTTCCATTTCGCTCGCCGAGCAGTTCCAGTCGCACGTGATCGGCCTGCATGCCGAGGCACTCGCCACCGTGCCGCTGGTCGCACCGATGGAAATCCCCGATCCGTCGACGGTCCAGGCGCTGCAGGACATGGCCCATGCCGAGACGCTCGACGTCGAAAAGATCTTCCGCGAACGGGCGACCCGCAACGGCACGTCGCACGAATGGCGCAGCTTCGTTTCCTCCGCCGGCTACAGCGCCTCCTCGCTGGTCGACAGCGCCCGCAATGTCGATCTGGTGATCGCCGCCCAGGGTGAGAATACCGTGCTGTCGGAAAGCCGCGCCGAGCTCGAAAACTTCCTGTTCGAGAGCGGCCGCCCGGTTCTGCTCGTCCCCTTTATCCTGAAGGAGCCAAAGCCGATCAAGCGCGTTCTGGTCGCCTGGAACGGCTCGCGCGAGGCGGCCCGCGCCACTTTCGACGCCCTGCCCTTCCTGAAGGCGGCGGAGGCGGTCGAGGTGTTTTCGGTCGACCCGGCGGAGACCCGCACCCAGTCGTCGGCCATGGCCGGTGCCGAAATCGCCGCGACGCTTGCCCGCCATGGCGTCAACGTTACGGTCGTGCGCCAGGAATCGGACCATCTGCCGGCTTCCGCCGCGATCGAAAACCGTCTTTCCGACAGTTCGATCGACCTCCTGGTGATGGGCGCCTACAGCCACAAGCGCTGGTGGGAAATGCTGTTCGGCGGTGTGACCCGCACGGTGCTCGAATCGATGACGGCGCTGACCCTGCTTTCGCGCTGACGCTCAGGCGCTGGGCCTTGCCTTGCCCCGGCAAATACCGCTAAGAGCAGCGGGCAAGGACAAAGCCCTTGTGGGCAGCATGTCGCGCGGGCCTTGTCCGCGCGAACAGCGTTTCAGGCTTAGGCCGAAGGCAGCTGCATCGCCCACAACCGGCCGTTCTTGAAACCGCCGGGGAAAGCCGGCACCTCGAACCCAAGCCTGCGCGGAGCTCCAGATCGATGTCCCTGCCCGATAAAGCCTTTCCCGTTTCCTGGGATCAGTTCCACCGCGATGCCCGGGCGCTGGCCTGGCGGCTCGCCGGCCTCAAGCAGGATTTCCGCGCCATTGTCTGCATCACCCGCGGCGGCCTGGTGCCGGCGGCGATCATCTCGCGCGAACTGAACATCCGACTGATCGAGACGGTCTGCATCGCCTCCTATCACGACTATACCAGCCAGGGCGAAATGAATCTGCTCAAGGGCATTTCCGCAGAACTGACGACCAACGGGGGCGAAGGCGTGCTCGTCGTCGACGACCTGACCGACACCGGCAAGACCGCAACGGAAGTGCGGGCGATGATGCCGAGAGCACATTTCGCCTGCGTCTATGCCAAGCCGAAGGGCGTGCCGACCGTCGACACCTTCGTCACGGAAGTCAGCCAGGACACCTGGATCTACTTCCCCTGGGACATGGGCTTTACCTACCAGGAACCGATCGCCAAGAACCACCGCGGCTGAGCGGCGCCGGCGCCTACACGCTGTACGACCTGGAAACGGCAAAAAGGGCGCGAGAAGATCGCGCCCTTTTCGTTCTTGCATCCCGTGCCGTCCGATCTCGGCCGGCCGCTGAGCCTCAGATCACCGTGAAATCCAGATGCGTCATCAACAGGTTCGGGTTGAGAACGGCGATCAGCACGCTGCCCCCGGCGGCGTTGCCGTTGCTGTCATAGTAGAGTTCGCCCGTATCGCTCTCATAGATCAGCCGGTCGCTGGCATCCTGCGCCAGACCGGTGGTGTTGCGCACGAACGCCGCCGAGGACAGCGCACCGGCCGCGCCCAGCGCGGTGAATATGCCGTTCTCCAGCCAGATCGCATCGTCGGCCACGGAGAAGTCGGTGATCCGGTCGACATTGGTGGCGGCGTTTGGTGTCGAATGAAAGATGAAGGCATCGGTCCCGGCACCACCGGTGAGGGTATCGTTGCCGATATTGCCATACAGCCTGTCGGCGCCGGCGCCGCCGTGAATGGTGTCGCTGCCGGCACCGCCGTTGATGATGTTGTTGCCGCTATTGCCGGTAATGAGGTTATTGAGATTGTTGCCGCTGCCATGGATGCTGGAAGACCCGAGCAGTGTCAGCCGCTCGATCGTTGCATAGGACGCGAGCGAGCGGGTAATCGTGGAGGTGATGAGGTCGTTACCACCGCTGTCGATGACAGTATCGTTCTCGGCGCCGAGCACGTAGACATCGTTGCCCAGACCGCCGACCAACCGGTCGAGACCGGCACCGCCATCAAGCACATTGACGCCGGCATTGCCGGTGATGATGTTGACGAGCGCGTTGCCGGTGCCATTGATGTTCGCGGTCCCGGCCAGCGTCAGTCGTTCGATCGTTGCATAGCCGGCGAGCGAGCGGCTGATCGTCGAGGTGATCAGGTCGTTGCCGCCGCTGTCGATGACCGTGTCGTTTTCGTTGGTCAACACGAACGTGTCATTGCCCAGACCGCCGTTCAGTGTATCGCGACCGCCGCGACCGAATAAGATGTCGTTGCCACCGTTTCCAATCAACACGTTGGCCGCACTATTCCCATAGAGGACGTCATTTCCCGAACCACCCCGGGCGTTCTCGATGATCGTCCCGCGCGCAATACCCAGGTTTCCGATCAGCCCGCCGGTATTGGAATAGGTCTCCGGATTGAGGTCGATCCGTTGCGCCGCCGAAACCCAACTGAAGTCGAGCGTGTCGATCCCGCCTGTATCGACGATCGTGCGCGCCACGTGATCGCCGAAATCCGACTGGAAGTTGTAGGTCGTGTTGCCGGCGGCGATCGCGGTCGTGCCATAGAGGTCGCGCATCGCCAGGATGTCTGCGATCATCGGCGTGACGATGTAGGCATAGCTCGCTTCGACATAGGTGTTATCGGACTGCGAGAAATAGGACATGATCGTGGCCTGCCACGAGTCATTGGCATAATGGTTGTGGACCCCATAGGTCGCAGCACCATTATAGTTTCCGGCATGGCCAAGCCCCAGCGCATGGCCGATTTCGTGGATATAGGTCTGCAGCGAATAGGTGTTGCGGGTGGTACCATAACTGGCCAACCAATCGGTTGAAACATTGACGAAGGAGGACAGGATCGTGCCGCCGCTCACCGTCGACGTCGAATAGGCCCCGGTGTCGGAATCGTCCAAGGTCAGTTGCGCCGTGCCGGAGGTGAGCGTGAAGCGTATCCCGGTCGCAGCGGTCCAGGCATTGAAAGCCCATACCGCCAGTTGCTGGCCTTCTGCCGTAAGGCCGGTGATATTGACGGTGAGGGCCTGCCCCGCATTGATGTCGAAGGCACGGCGGCTCGCTCCGTTCGATACCCAATAACCGTCGGTCAACTGGTCAGCGATCTGGTCATGGGTAAAGACGGTCGGTGGCGGGGCAACGGCCGTCGTCAGCGTGTAACCGCCGGAATAGGAATTGTTGTAACTGCCGGCGTTGAGATAGTAGGTGCCGCCGGTCGTGACGGTGAACGTCAGTGCCGAGTTGGTGCCGGTTCCGCTGTCGTCATCGAAGGTAACCAGTGAACCGCCCGCATTCAGCAATTCAAGATAGGTGTCCGACACGGGCGTTCCGCCGGAGCCGTCGAGGGTGAACGTGTAGGTCTGTCCGGCCGTAAGTTGAACTCGAACCCAATCCTGGTCGCCCACAGGCGACAGGTTGCCGGTAAAAGTGTCGCCGATGCCCATCGTATAGCCCGTGCCGGTGCCGGCGGCAGCGTCGGTGGTCTCGGTGAAGCTTGCATTTGTCACGGTGGACGTGACAGAAGTCGCGGACGAATTTGCGTTGACAGTCATTGTGACAGACCCCCCGGTCGAGTTCAGGATTTCGGAAACTGGATTTTGGACGCCAAGACGAGACCGCGTGCAAATTCCTGCAGCGTACGCGTGTTCAACTCCGCGTCGGAGATCGTGGTGGTGATGACGGGCCCGAGCACGTAGCCGGCGCCCGAAGGCTTCTTGCCGGCCCAGGCAAGGCGCCCGGTAATCGCATGTCGGTCGACCTTGATGATATCCAGCCTGATCACATCGCCGGCAGGCTTTTCAACAGCCGCCCCATCGTGCACCGCCAGCAGCGGATATTTCAGCCGAAACTCTCGTGCCACCTCGGCGCAAGCTGCCCTGTAGACCTCGGCGTCCTCGTCCGTCGCAGGCGCCTCGCAATAGAGGACCGGCGCACTGCCAGCAGAAGCGCTGCCGGTACCGGCAACCGCCATCACGAAGGGAACCATCCAGGTGAAAACTTTCATCGAGAGACCAGGTTCTAGAGATCGCGATACATTCGCCTTGCGCGTGTATTGAAGTCTATAGAATAAGGTTCAATTAGCAATGCTCGAAATGGGCGGCCGCAGACCATATCTGGGTGATTCGAAGCGTTCATGCGTGTCTGCGTGGTATCAGGCTCCTGTGGTCCAAGCGACTGGATGACGGTAAGCGGGCGTCGCGCAACGGGACCAGCGGATCACCCCGCCGGCAGCCGCCCATCAAAAACCCGAGCGATTCCATCGACATGCTTCCTTTCCCCGTTTTCCACAGCCGGTAACCACAATATCTTGTATTAATAAATTCGTCATAACCCACCCCTTGACGGAATCAGGCCTTTCAAAGTTAATGCATTCTTATGTTGCGGCGGCGACTGAACCGGACATAACGAGGCCGGTTCGTTTCAGTATTTTCGCGAGGCGTAAGCGCGGGTCCGGGCCATGAGGCCTTTCACCCGACCGGCCTTTCTGCGCGATCTTCAACCGCCGAAAACATGATGCGGGGACTGGCGGCAATAAACTGTTAATACTATATTTAGCGTTTGCAGCCAAAATCACCACAAGATACAGAGTGTCCATCTCCGGATGATTCACCTGACTGACGGATGAAAAACTGGCTGCGCGCGTTGAAACCGAGCAGCCGGACGGGGACTTCTTGCGCCGTCGGCGGCGCTTCAATTTCGAGGGACGAAGATGCGCATTGAGAGACGTTTCACCAAGCCGGGCCAATCGCCATATGCGGAAATCGAATTCCGCCAGGCGGTGAGCGAGATCAAGAATCCCGACGGCTCGATCGTCTTCCGCCTGGCCGACATCGCCGTGCCGGCGCAGTTCTCCCAGGTCGCCACCGACGTTCTGGCGCAGAAGTATTTCCGCAAGGCCGGCGTGCCGAAAGTGCTGAAGAAGGTCGAGGAGAACGATGTCCCCTCCTTCCTCTGGCGCTCCGTCCCCGACGCCGACGCGCTGAAGGCGCTGCCGGAAAACGAGCGATTCGGCTCGGAAACCGATGCCCGCCAGGTCTTCGACCGTCTCGCCGGCACCTGGGCCTATTGGGGCTGGAAGGGCAAGTATTTCACCTCGGAAGAAGACGCACTCGCCTTCCGCGACGAACTCGCCTACATGCTCGCCACCCAGCGCGTCGCCCCGAACAGCCCGCAGTGGTTCAATACCGGCCTGCATTGGGCCTATGGCATTGACGGTCCGGGCCAGGGCCACTTCTACATCGACCCGTTCACCGCCAAGCTCGTCAAGTCGAAGTCGGCCTATGAGCATCCGCAGCCGCATGCCTGCTTCATCCAGTCCGTCGGCGACGACCTCGTCAACGAAGGCGGCATCATGGACCTCTGGGTCCGCGAAGCCCGCCTGTTCAAGTACGGCTCCGGCACCGGTTCCAACTTCTCCTATCTGCGCGGCGAAGGCGAAAAGCTGTCGGGCGGCGGTCGCTCGTCCGGCCTGATGAGCTTCCTCAAGATCGGCGACCGCGCCGCCGGCGCCATCAAGTCCGGCGGCACGACGCGCCGCGCCGCCAAGATGGTGGTGGTCGACATCGACCATCCGGATATTGAGGAATACATCAACTGGAAGGTCAAGGAAGAGCAGAAGGTGGCGGCCCTCGTCACCGGCTCGAAGATCGTCGCCCGCCACTTGAAGGCGATCATGAAGGCCTGCGTCAACTGCTCGGCTGAGAACGATGCCTGCTTCGACCCGAACGAGAATCCGGCGCTGAAGCGCGAGATCAAGGCCGCCAAGAAGGACCAGGTTCCGGAAAGCTACGTCAAGCGTGTCATCCAGTTCGCCCAGCAGGGCTACAAGGACATGGAATTCAAGACCTATGACACGGACTGGGATTCGGAAGCCTATCTGACCGTCTCGGGCCAGAACTCCAACAATTCCGTGTCGCTCAAGGACGATTTTTTGCGCGCTGTCGAGAATGACGGTGACTGGAACCTTACCGCCCGCAAGGACGGCAAGGTGATGAAGACGCTGAAGGCCCGCGACCTGTGGGACAAGATTTCCTATGCCGCCTGGGCATCGGCCGATCCGGGCCTGCACTTCAACACGACGATGAACGACTGGCACACCTGCCCGGCCGCAGGTCCCATCCGCGCGTCGAACCCGTGCTCGGAATACATGTTCCTCGACGACACGGCCTGCAACCTCGCCTCGTTGAACCTGTTGCAGTTCAAGGACGCCGCGACCAAGAAGATCAATATCGGCGACTACGAACATGCCGTTCGTCTGTGGACCGTCGTTCTCGAAATCTCGGTGATGATGGCGCAGTTCCCGTCGCGCCAGATCGCCGAACTGTCCTACGAATACCGCACCCTCGGCCTCGGCTATGCCAATATCGGCGGCTTCCTGATGTCGTCGGGCATTCCCTATGATTCGGCAGAAGGCCGTGCGCTGTGCGGTGCGCTGACCGCCATCATGACCGGCGTCTCCTATGCGACGTCTGCCGAAATCGCCTCGGAACTCGGCCCCTTCCCGGGCTTTGCGCCGAACCGCGACAACATGCTGCGCGTCATCCGCAACCATCGCCGCGCCGCCCACGGCCTGTCGGACGGCTATGAAGGCCTGTCGGTCAACCCGGTTCCGCTCGTTCATGCCGAATGCACGGACCCGGCGCTGGTCGCCCATGCCACCGCCGCCTGGGACAAGGCGCTCGAGCTCGGCGAAAAGCACGGCTACCGCAATGCCCAGGTCTCGGTCATCGCGCCGACCGGCACGATCGGTCTGGTCATGGACTGCGACACCACCGGCATCGAGCCCGATTTCGCGCTCGTGAAGTTCAAGAAGCTCGCCGGCGGCGGCTATTTCAAGATCATCAACGGCGCCGTCCCGGAAGCGCTCCGCACGCTCGGCTACAGCGAGAGCCAGATCGCCGAGATCGAGGCCTATGCCGTCGGCCACGGCAATCTCAACCAGGCGCCGGGCATCAATCCCGGCACGCTGAAGGCCAAGGGCTTCCACGACAGCACGATCGAGACGATCAATTCGGCGCTGAAGTCGGCCTTCGACATCAAGTTCGTGTTCAACCGCTGGACCATCGGCGACGAGCAGATGTCGGCGCTGATGATCCCGGAAGAACAGCTGTCCGATCCGGCCTTCGACCTGCTGCAGCATCTCGGCTTCTCGAAGAAGGAGATCGAGGCGGCCAACGTCCATATCTGCGGTGCGATGACGCTCGAAGGCGCGCCCTTCCTGAAGGCTGAGCACCTGCCGGTGTTCGACTGCGCCAATCCGTGCGGCAAGATCGGCAAGCGTTACCTGTCGGTCGAGAGCCATATCCGCATGATGGCGGCCGCCCAGCCGTTCATCTCGGGTGCGATCTCCAAGACCATCAACATGCCGAACGACGCGACCGTCGAGGATTGCGGCGCTGCCTACATGCTGTCGTGGAAGCTGGCGATCAAGGCCAATGCGCTTTATCGCGATGGCTCCAAGCTCTCCCAGCCGCTCAACGCCTCGCTGATCGAGGACGAGGAGGACGAGGATGCGCTGGAGGACCTGATCCAGCAGCCGGCGGCCGCCCAGGCCGTGACCATCACCGAGAAGATCATCGAGCGCGTCGTCGAGCGGGTCGTTCGCGAGCGCGAAAAGCTGCCGAACCGCCGCCAGGGCTATACCCAGAAGGCCACCGTCGGCGGCCACAAGGTCTATCTGCGCACCGGCGAATTCGGCGACGGCCGGATCGGCGAGATCTTCATCGACATGCACAAGGAAGGCGCTGCCTTCCGCGCGATGATGAACAATTTCGCCATCGCCATTTCGCTCGGTCTGCAGTATGGCGTGCCGCTCGAGGAATATGTGGAGGCCTTCACCTTCACCAAGTTCGAGCCGGCCGGCATGGTCCAGGGCAATGACGCGATCAAGAACGCCACGTCGATCCTCGATTACGTGTTCCGCGAACTCGCCGTCTCCTATCTCGGCCGCCATGATCTCGCCCATGTCGACACGTCCGACTTCTCCAACACCGCGCTCGGCAAGGGGATTTCGGAGGGCAAGACCAACCTGATCTCGACCGGCTGGACCCGCGGCTACAAGCCGACGCTGGTGTCTGGCAGCAATGTCGACCGTTCGCTCGCCGAGCCCAAGGGTGCCGCAACCGCCGCCCCCGCCAAGGCTTCGTCCGGCGGCAGCGTCACCGCCTTTGCCGGCTCGGCCGCCCGCAAGCTGGAAGTGACCACCGCGATTGCAACCTCGGAAGTCGTCTCGTTCAAGCGGGACTACGAGGAACGCGCGGTGGAACTGGCCGAGGAGATCGCCAGCGAAGGCGCGCAGGAAGCAACCGCCCTCTTCTCCGACAAGGCCGCAGCGGACGCCGCCGCCGCCAAGGCCGACGCCAAGAAAAAGGAAGCCGACCGCCGCATGCGCTCGATCGCGCAAGGTTATACCGGCAACATGTGCTCGGAGTGCCAGAATTTTACCATGGTGCGGAATGGGACCTGCGAGAAGTGCGACACGTGTGGCGCGACGAGCGGGTGCAGCTGAGGAAAACTTTGAATAACAACGGATTCCAGCCCGAGGATCTTTCTTCGGGCTGGAGTTCAAAGAAGAACAAAACGAGATTCAAAATTGCGTTTGTTTGAAATAGCAAAGCCGGAGTCAATGACCCCGGCTTTGAATACCGCGAAAAGGCCGAAGCCCACGCGGGGCAATGAGACTCGCATCCCCTGCCTGTAGCACGGTGACTATATGGGGTTTAGTGGCTCGGAGTCGAGGTAGCTTTGGCAGCCATTAACAGGGAGAACCCCATGGCTCGCAATGAACACACTTCGAAGTCTGTTGCATCGACTGCTGCAAAGCTCCTAAGCAACCCGAAAACACCCGCGGCCGTCAAAAAGGTGGCAGCTTCGGCGTTGACGCAGGCGCCGAACAAAAAGAAGTAAACGGCAGCAGCCATCCGCAGGCACCAGCTTGCGGATGGCTCAATGGACACTCGCTTCCACGATTGAACGCGGACACCAATCCGGACTATCTGCCGCTCTCCAAAGATCAGCTACGTACCGTATCCGGCAGATCAATTCCGCCGCCGTCGATGCGATTACCGCCCTCTCGCTTTCGCAAAGCGTGGCCTAAGGCACGCCCCGCCTCTCCCCTTGTGGGAGAGGTTACAAAATCGCGGTCTTAGCGTCAGCTAAGTCGCAGATTTTGTTGGTGAGGGGGTCGGACGGCGTGCACAATGCAAATCCCCCTCACCTGCAATTTCTAGCACTTAGCTAAAGCTAAGATGCTGAAATTGCTTCCTCTCCCACAAAGGGAGAGGAAGAAGCCGCAAGCCTCGACGCCCCCGCCTCTCCCCCTGTGGGAGAGGTTACAAAATCGCGATCTTAGCGCCAGCTAAGTCGCAGATTTTGTTGGTGAGGGGGTCGGCAGGTGGGCACAAGGCAGAGGCCCCCTCACCTGCAATTTCTAGCACTTAGCTAAAGCTAAGATGCTGAAATTGCTTCCTCTCCCACAAGGGGAGAGGACCGAGACCGCAATCGCCTCACTCTCCGGTGTTCCGCAACTCCGCCAGGATAAAACTGTGCACGCCGTCAGGATTGTCGGTCACCGCGTCATTCCAGAATCGCAAGATGCGAAAACCCTCGGCGCGAAAAACCTGATCGCGCACCGCGTCCCGCGCGCTTTCGGCATGCTGCCAGCCATCCACCTCGATAATCAGCCGCCCTTCGAAGCAGACGAAATCGAGGATATAGCCCTTGAGCGGCACCTGGCGGCGGAACTTGAATCCGGCGATGCGCCGGTCCTTCAACATCTGCCACAGGATGTCTTCCGGGCGCGTCGCGTCCGCCCGCATGTCGCGGGCCCGCTTGCGGTGAAGCTCCGGCGGACGGTGGCGCATTCGTTCCCCCTGTCGCGCGGGAAGATAGCACGGAGGCAATGCCGGAAGAATGGGGCAAGGCAAGCCCCCTAACCTGTCGCAAATCTCGACGCTCCCTCTCCCCTTGTGGGAGAGGTTACAAAATCGCGGTCTTGGCGCCAGCCAAGTCGCAGATTTTGTTGGTGAGGGGGTAGGACCGCGGGCACAAGGCAATGCCCCCTCACCTGCAATTTCTAGCACTTAGCTAAAGCTAAGATGCTGAAATTGCTTCCTCTCCCACAAGGGGAGAGGAAAAGGCCGCAAATCTCGACGCCCACCTCTCCCCCTGTGGGAGAGGTTACAAAATCGCGGTCTTAGCGTCAGCTAAGTCGCAGATTTTGTTGGTGAGGGGGTCGGCAGGCGGGTACGACAGCACCCCCACCCCCGACAAACCAGAAAGGGCGCCG
>JGI25322J35698_1000936_pt1 | contig 23308 bp, 25 predicted proteins | sample AutmiccBRH37_all_FD_35698 | JGI IMG/M metagenome (IMG submission 35698) | reverse complement strand
CTAGTGTGCGCTCTCTTGCTTGGATGGCATTACGTTCTGGCCCAACGTTACTGTAGCGAATCCGCAGCAGTATCAATCAAAGCCTCCTGTATCCCGCGTGAAGAAAGACGCTACGTTGCGCCCGTTCTTCCACGGCTTCGCTTGCCGCCCCGCTACGGCAGATTCGAAGTATTCATCGAAATGTCATCCTTTAGAAGCAGTGCGNTAACAAGGAATTTCTACCCTTTGCATCGCGAACCGCAATTGTGCGGCCAGCAATATTGCGAAAGGTGATCAAATGACGCCCCATCCGATACAGGACGCCGTGCTGCGGGTCGACCGGTTGAGCGTCGTCTATCCAGGCGGCGTGACAGCCCTACGCGATACCTCGATTGCATTTCGGCGTGGTGAGTTCACCGTGCTGCTTGGTCTCTCGGGCGCAGGCAAGTCGACCTTGCTCCGTAGTCTCAATCGACTCGTCACGCCCACTGGCGGCAGTGTCACCAGCGAACTCGGTGANCTCGGCAGCGGCTCGGCCTTGCGTCAGCATCGTCGGCGTACCGCCATGATCTTTCAGCACCACCAGCTAATCGAACGTCAAAGCGCACTGGCTAATGTGCTNACCGGTCGGCTGGCCTTTCACAACACGCTCCGCTCGCTGTTTCCTCTGCCGCGTGCCGATCAGGAGATTGCGCTCAGTTGCCTCGCTCGGGTCGGTCTGGCAGACAAGGCGCTAAGCCGGGTGGACAAACTGTCCGGTGGCCAGCAGCAGCGGGTAGGCATCGCGCGTGCGCTAGCGCAACAGCCNGCGATCATTCTGGCCGATGAGCCGGTAGCCAGTCTCGACCCGGCCACTTCGGTCCGTGTTCTCGGANTGCTGCGCGACATCTGCAAGGAAGACGGCATCACCGCCATCGTTTCGCTGCATCAACTCGAATATGCCCGCCGCTTCGCCGATCGCGTCGTCGGGCTGGCCGATTCTCAGATCGTTTTCGATGCCGCGCCCTCGGAACTCACCGATGCGCAGCTTGAGCGCATCTATGCAGGCCGCTCTACGACTCAGCCAGCGAATGCTCCGGCTGAACCACCTGTCATGCTCGAACCTTCACTGGAGATGTCCCGATGAAACGCTTATCCGCGCTCTTATTGACTTGCTTGCTGTCCGCTGTTTCAAGTTTGTCCGCCCTAGCGGCCGATGCCGATCCGGATGTGCTAAAGGTTGCCCTGCTGCCGGACGAAAACGCCTCCGAGCTGATCAAGCGNAACCAGCCGCTGAAGGATTATCTGGAAGAGCATCTGGACAAGAAGGTGCAGCTGATCGTAACCACCGACTATTCCTCGATGATTGAGGCGATGCGCTTTGGCCGTATCGACCTGGCGTATTTCGGTCCGCTGTCCTACGTCATGGCCAAAAGCAAAAGCGACATCGAGCCCTTCGCTGCCATGGTCATCGACGGCAAGCCGACCTATCGCTCGGTGATTATCGCCAATGTGGCGTCAGGCGTGAATGAGTATGCCGACCTTAAGGGCAAGAAGATGGCCTATGGTGACCGGGCATCGACGTCCAGCCATTTGATTCCCAAAACCGTGCTTCTTGAGACGGCCGATTTGACGGGTGGGCAGGACTACGAACAACATTTTGTGGGCACGCATGACGCCGTTGCCGTCAACGTGGCGAACGGCAACGCCGATGCGGGTGGGCTGTCGGAGGTAATTTTCAATCACGTAGCCGAACGTGGCCTAATCGATCCGAGCAAGGTGAAAGTACTTGGTTACAGCGGCGAATACCCCCAGTACCCCTGGGCGATGCGCTCGAACCTGAGCCCCGAGCTGAAAACCAAGGTGCGGGATGTATTCGTCGGTATCGACGATCCCGAAGTGCTGCGCAACTTCAAGGCCGAGGCCTTCGCGCCAATCACCGACGCCGACTACGATGTGATCCGCAACATGGGATCGCTGCTCGGCCTCGACTTCGCCACGATGTGAGCACCGATATGTCTACTCATTACGACGTGCAGGCGCTGCCTGCAGAGCAACGCGAGCACATCCTTCGAGGCTTCGGCCTCGGTTGGTGGCGCCAGCTGGGGCAGGTGGCGATTGTATTCGGAGTGGTGCTGTTGGCCTGCTGGTACGTGGGGCTGCTCGATGCCACCACGCTGCTGAACGGGCTGCCCTCCATCGCGACCCTGGCAGGCGAGGCCATGCCGCCAGACTTTTCGGGCTATCGAAGCTGGATTCGCCCNTTGATCGACACNNTGGCGATGAGCATCGCCGGNACGGCCATCGCAGTGGTGTTCTCGCTGGTGGTGGCCTTCGTTGCAGCGCGCAATACGGCGCCGCACCCCCTTGTGTTCGGTGTTGCCCGGGTGCTGCTCAATGCCCTGCGGTCGGTGCCGGAGCTGATCATGGGCATCATCTTCGTTGCAGCCGTAGGGTTCGGCGCCTTGCCGGGCGTGCTTGCCCTGGGTCTGCATTCGGTCGGCATGGTCGGCAAGTTCTTCGCCGAGGCCATCGAGCACGTCGACGAAGCGCCGGTGGAAGCCGCTCGGGCGGCGGGGGCTACGCCGATGCAAGTGCTGCTGCACGCGGTTTTGCCACAGGTGACGCCGCAGTTCGCCGACGTGGCGATCTACCGCTGGGAATACAACTTTCGCGCCTCCACCGTGATGGGCATGGTTGGCGCCGGCGGTATCGGCTTCGAACTCATGGGCTCGCTGCGCATCATGCAGTACCAGGAGGTTGCAGCAATCCTGCTGGTCATCCTGGCCATGGTCACGCTAGTAGACGCCTTCAGTGGCGTGCTGCGCAAACGTTTCAAATAGGACAAACCATGCTGCCGAAACTCGTTATAACTCACCGAGTACACGATGAGATCCTGCAACTGCTGGCGCCACATTGCGAGCTGATGACCAACCAGACCGACAGCACGCTGACGCGCGAGGAAATTCTGCGCCGCTGCCGCGATGCTCAGGCGATGATGGCGTTCATGCCCGATCGGGTCGATGCAGACTTTCTTCAAGCCTGCCCTGAGCTGCGTGTAGTCGGCTGCGCGCTCAAGGGCTTCGACAATTTCGATGTGGACGCCTGTACTGCCCGCGGGGTCTGGCTGACCTTCGTGCCTGATCTGTTGACGGTCCCGACTGCCGAGCTGGCGATCGGACTGGCGGTGGGGCTGGGGCGGCATCTGCGGGCAGCAGATGCGTTCGTCCGCTCTGGCGAGTTCCAGGGCTGGCAACCACAGTTCTACGGCACGGGGCTGGATAACGCTACGGTCGGCATCCTTGGCATGGGCGCCATCGGACTGGCCATGGCTGATCGCTTGCAGGGATGGGGCGCGACCCTGCAGTACCACGAGGCGAAGGCTCTGGATACACAAACCGAGCAACGGCTCGGCCTGCGCCAGGTGGCGTGCAGCGAACTCTTCGCCAGCTCGGACTTCATCCTGCTGGCGCTTCCCTTGAATGCCGATACCCAGCATCTGGTCAACGCCGAGCTGCTTGCCCTCGTACGGCCGGGCGCTCTGCTTGTAAACCCCTGTCGTGGTTCGGTAGTGGATGAAGCCGCCGTGCTCGCGGCGCTTGAGCGAGGCCAGCTCGGCGGGTATGCGGCGGATGTATTCGAAATGGAAGACTGGGCTCGCGCGGACCGGCCGCGGCTGATCGATCCTGCGCTGCTCGCGCATCCGAATACGCTGTTCACTCCGCACATAGGGTCGGCAGTGCGCGCGGTGCGCCTGGAGATTGAACGTTGTGCAGCGCAGAACATCATCCAGGTATTGGCAGGTGCGCGCCCAATCAACGCTGCGAACCGTCTGCCCAAGGCCGAGCCTGCCGCATGTTGAATCCGGTCTGGCTGAAGAGCCTGGTAGCGATCGTTCAAACAGGCAGTTTTCAGAGCGCGGCGAGGGCGTTGGGGCTGGCCCAGCCGACGGTGTCGCAGCACTTGCAGAAGCTTGAAGAGCAGGTCGGCGTAACGCTGGTGCAGCGCAGTCGTAGCGGCTGCCAGCCTACCACACGGGCGCTGGCCTTCATGCCGCATGCGACCGCCTTGCTCGACATGCACGCCCGGGCGCTAGAAGCCCTGCATGGCAATCGTGAGCGCGTCGGGGCCAGCTCCAACATCGGCACCTACCTTCTCCAGCCATTCGTGCGCAACTATCTGACGACCGCAAATGAGAGGGGCGAGGTGGATCTGCGCATCGCCGCCAACCCGGATGTGGCCGACCAGCTACTGGCGGGCCAGCTCGACGCCGCGATCATGGAATGGTGGCTACCTCACCCCGACTTCGAACACCGCCTCTGGCGGGTCGAGCCGCTGGTGCTTATCGTCAGCCCCGACCATGCGCTGGCTGAAGCAGGGTGCATAGAACGTGATCGTCTGGTGGACCTGCCGATGCTGGGAGGTGAACCGGGTAGCGGTACCGGACGGCTTCTGACCGAATACTTTGGCGAACTGGGCGTGCCTCGCAGCGGTATGCAGCTAGGCAGCACCGAGGCAGTCAAACAAGCAGTGAGGGCGGGACTCGGCGTGTCGTTGGTGATGGCTTCCGCAGTACAAGACGAAGTTCGCAGTGGCGCGCTGGTAGCTCTTCCCATCCNGGGGCTTGAAAAGCGTCTCCAACTGATCTGGCGCAAACCTCCCGGAAATCTGCACCCGCCGGGATTTGTGCGGCACTTATTGGAGGAGGCAGATCTAGCTGGATAAGGTGATGGATGGTTGCGATCCAGCGCTTGGCTTGTCAGCCTAGGGAAACTCTGAAAAAGACTTTCTGATTTGGCAAAATACCGCGACCCCACCCACCGAGTTTCCCGATGAAGCAGATGACCTTCGCCGACGCCGAGTANGCTGGCAAGCGCAAGCAAACCCGCAAGGAGTTGTTCCTGATCGAGATGGATCGGGTGGTGCCGTGGAAGGGCTTGATTGCTTTGATCGAGCCACATTATCCGAAGGGTGAAGGTGGCCGTCCGGCCTACCCGTTGATGGCGATGCTGCGTGTGCATCTGCTGCAGAACTGGTTCGGCTACAGCGATCCAGCGATGGAGGAAGCGCTGTACGAAACCACGATCCTGCGCCAGTTTGCCGGGCTGAACCTGGAGCGCATCCCCGACGAAACCACCATTCTCAACTTCCGCCGCTTGCTGGAGAAACACGAGCTGGCGGCCGGCATCCTCGCTGTCATCAATGGCTATCTGGGCGACCGCGGCCTGTCGCTGCGCCAGGGCACCATCGTCGATGCAACGCTGATCAATGCGCCCAGTTCGACCAAGAACAAGGACGGCAAGCGCGACCCGGAAATGCACCAGACCAAGAAGGGAAACCAGTATTATTTTGGCATGAAGGCCCACATCGGCGCCGATGACGAATCGGGTCTGGTGCACAGCGTAGTGGGCACGGCGGCCAATGTGGCGGATGTCACCCAGGTGGACAAATTGCTGCATGGCGACGAAAACGTGGTCTGCGCCGATGCAGGCTACACCGGTGTCGAAAAGCGGCCCGAGCATGAAGGACGTGAAGTTATCTGGCAGGTGGCGGCACGCCGCAGCACCTACAAAAAACTCGATAAGCGCAGCGTGCTGTACAAAGCCAAGCGCAAGATTGAAAAGGCCAAGGCTCAGGTGCGCGCCAAGGTCGAGCATCCGTTCCGGGTAATCAAGCGCCAGTTCGGTTACACCAAGGTGCGCTTTCGCGGCTTGGCCAAAAACACGGCGCAACTGGTGACACTGTTCGCTCTGTCGAACCTGTGGATGGCGCGCCGACATTTACTGACGAATGCAGGAGAGGTGCGCCTGTAATGCGGGAAATGGCCACCGGAGTGGGGTCCGGGTGGCGAAAACGTAAGAAATACTCGTCGAATTGATTGTTTTTTGATCATTTGGCGAGTTTAAAAGTTGCGCTAGGTGGTATGCCGGGGAAATACATGGCTACTTCAGACCATCCCTAGCAGTGCCTCAATGACCTCAATGCCCGGAGCAATTGACCAAAGCGATGAGTGATGGCAATTCCTATATGTTCTGGCGCTCGCGCATCGTCCACTTTGGTCGAAATCAAACTGGGCGGGATGTCCCCTAATGCGGAAAAATCTTATGTTCACTATCGAACAGAGAGTCCGTTTTGTTGGCGTTACAGTTGCCTTCAGACTCCCGCTGCCTAGTTAGAGATATTGATATGGCTTTCACTCCACAGCACAACCACCTACTAGCAGCCCTATCAGAGGCGACCCAAGAGCGCCTATTTAGGCTCATGGAATCGGTGGTGTTGCCGCAGGGGAAAACTATCTATGAGGCTGGCGAAATTATCAGCCATGTTTATTTCCCTGTTGACTCAATCATTTCGCTGCTCCACGTGATGGGAAACGGTGATACAGCAGAAATATCGGTAATAGGTAATGAAGGGCTAGCTGGTATTTCTCTATTCATGGGAGTCGAAAGTACAATCAGCCGCGCAGTCGTACAGAGTGCTGGCCAGGCGTATCGGATGCAGGGAAAGCTGCTTCAGGAGGAGCTCAGCCACCACGGTGAGCTGCAAATGCTGATACTGCGCTACGCCCATACACTGATAATCCAGATTTCGAATACATCATTGTGCTATCGCTATCACTCCGTTCCCCAGCAGCTCTGCCGCTACTTGCTGTTATCGCTGGATCGTTTGCCGGGGAATCGGTTGGCTATGACCCAGAAGCAGATAGCCGATAATCTCGGGGTTCGTCGTGAGGGTATAACTGAGGCTGCGGGGACACTGCGAAGGTTAGGTGTGATCGAATACTGTCGCGGGCATATCACGGTGCTTAATCGAAATATGCTCGAACAACTGAGCTGTGAGTGCTATGCCAAGGTCAAGCAGGAAACTGATCGATTAATGCCAGGGTACAGGCTTGCTTTGGCCGAAGGATAAGCGCCTATAAGCTTGGGAAGGACATGAGTTTTTCTGTTTTAGCGTCCGTTTAAGCAAAAAGTGGACGATCACCACAGGCTGAAAATCGACCCTAAACGACCGGTGACAAACACTCAAACTACAGACGAACAGCTGCCAAAGCCTCCTCCGAGGCTTTGGCGGTAATTCGATGGCGCTCTTAACCTTGCAGTGCCTCCATCAGCACTTGAACGAGTTGCCCGCCTTCCGGGGTAGCCCAGCTACCGGCCAGTTCCGCAATCAGCTGGTTGGTCGTGGTCAGTGTCACGCCGCCTTTGTCCATCCGGCGCAGAGCAATGTCATCGGCCATAACGGTAGGGGAACCGCCACCATCGGCAACCACCTGAACTTCATAGCCATCGCGTACCAGGCTCAGTGCTGGGTAGACCGTGCACACGTCATTGGTGACACCGGCAATGATCAGCTTTTTGCGGCCAGTCGCTTTGACTGCGGCGGCGAAGTTCTCATCGTCCATGGCATTTACGATACCTAGGCGCTGAACGCGAGCGGCGAATTCGGCGGGCAGAATCTGTTCCAGCTCACTCAGCAGCGGGCCTTGGGCGTGTTCTTCCATACTGGAGGTCAGCACGACCGGCAGTTTGAGGATGGCGGCGGTCTTGGCCAGCATCAGAGCGTTGCGTTTAAGCTCTTCATAGGGAATGGATTTAACCCAGCCCATGGTGCCCACTTGGTGGTCAATCAACAGCAGGGCAGCATTGTCAGCAGTGAATTTTTCGTAAGCCATGATGACTCTCCTTGCATGATAAGAGGGGCGTTATCGCCCCAGGTTTGGGACAGCTTGTTTCACTCAGCGGGGTTCCAGGATTCCAAAGTCACCGCGCTGGTATGCCTCGATGGCATCGTCCAGTGCCTCTTGGGAGGCAAGCGCCAATGGCCCTTGCCAAAACACGGGTTGATGCAGGGGACGGCCAGAAAACACGACGGCTTTGGCGTTCACTTGATTCGCCCGCAGCGTGACAACGCGGTCATCACGTTGCGGCAGATTCACTGGCAGTGCCTGCTCAGCGAGATTGAAGGCTTGGCCATCGACCAACACCTCACCATCAATTGGCATCACGAAGGCGACATGCCCCTCCGGAACAGGGATCTGGACTTCAGCGCCCTCAGCCAGGGAAATGTCCAACAGGCTCACCTCGGTGGGTGGCGACAAAGGGGAAGCGACCCCGGCGAAGCTACCGAGCGGCACTCGGATTTTCGCCCCAGGTAGCTGCACCACCGGGACGTCCTGTGCTTCCAGGCTGAAGGCAAACGGTGCCTGCGTTTGCCGATCCAGCGGCAGGTTGATAAAGACTTGCAGCATGTGCACGGTCTTGCCCGGCTCGGCTGGCACCTCCTCATGCACAACGCCACTCCCCGCAGCTGTCCAATGCAGTCCGCCAGGCTGGATCAGGTTGCGATTGCCCAGTGCATCGCGGTTATCGATGCCGGTCTCCGAATCCAGAAAAAGATAGGAAACCGCTGAAAAGCCTGCGTGTGGATGGGGTGGGAAAGTAGGCCCGCCGATCCAGGCATGATCGACCGCGAGAAACGGGTCGATGCTCTGGTCGGACTGCCCTCCGCGCAGGGTGAAGGCGCGAAAGTGGCTACCGTGGTGCATGCGCTGCAAACGTGCGACGGTGCTCATGGCTAAGTTCCTCAGGCGCTTTGCGCAGGGCTGATGGACGGGTAATCGATGTAGCCCTCAGCACCCGGCGCATAGAAGGTGTCTTTGTTAGGCACATTGAGTGGCGCATCGATACGAAAACGCTCCGGCAGATCCGGGTTGGCCAGGAAGGTGCTGCCGAAAACAGCGGCATCGGCGCGGCCTTCGGCGAGCAAGGCCTGGGCGGATTCTTTGTTCAGGCCACCACCCACCAGGTAAGCGCCTTTGAACAGCGGGCGCAGCAGGGCGTGGTAATCGACGCTGGCACCGAACAAGGCGACGTGCAGGTAGGCAAGGTTGAACTCACGCAGTTGCTCGACCAGGTAGGTGTAGGTTTCTTGTGGATTAGCATCGACGATATCGTTGAAGTTCATCTCGGGAGAGATCTTGATCCCGACGCGATCACCGCCAATCTCCAGCACCATGGCGTGCAACACTTCGAGTACAAAGCGCGCTCGGTTCGCCACCGAACCACCGTATTGGTCATCGCGCTGGTTGCTGCCAGACGAGAGGAACTGCTCGGGCAAGTAGCCGGACGCGGTGTGCAGCTCCACACCATCAAACCCAGCCTCAATGGCACGACGTGCAGCACTCCGGTAACTGTCGATGACCTTCGCGATCTCGGCCACGCTCATGGCGTGCGGGGTGACGAAGTCTTGCAATCCGGTGGCTGTCCAAGTCTGACCGGCTGCCTTGATTGCAGAGGGTGCTTGCGGTTGTGCACCTTCGGGCAGCAACGACGGATGAGAAACGCGACCGCAGTGCATCAGCTGCATAAAGATACGGCCATCGCGAGCGTGAACCGCGTCTGTTACCTGTTTCCAGGCCGCGACTTGCTCGGGGGTTTCGATACCGGGAGTACGGACATAACCCTTGCCCAACGCATCCGGGAAGACGCCTTCGGAAATGATCAGGCCGGCGCTGGAGCGCTGGGCGTAGTAGGTCTGCACCAGATCGCTCGGTACGCCGGTATCGTCGGCACGCGAACGGGTCATCGGGGCCATGACCATACGGTTGGAAAGTGTGTAGCGACCTATCTGGACTTGCGAGAAAAGCGAATTCATCTGGGTGTTCCTCAGTGGTGATGTGGCTATGATTCACTAATGCAAAGGCGGGATAAATCCGGATAAATTGAAATGACTGATCCACTGATGGAGCAATGTGCGTGGGGTATCTGAATGACATGGCGCTGTTTGTGGAAGTCGTGAAGGTGCGTAGTTTTCGCAAAGCAGCTGAAGCGCTGGGTATGCCGAACTCGACCTTGTCGCGTCGGATCAGTGGCTTGGAGAAGGCGATCGGCTTGCGTCTGCTGAACCGCACCACGCGCAGGATCGAGCTGACCGAGGCTGGTCAGCTGTACTTTGATCGGTGCAAACGCATCGTCGATGAAGCGCGTCTGGCTCATGAGCAACTGGGGGAAATGCTCGCCAGGCCCAGCGGTTTGCTGCGGGCATCCCTGCCGGTGGATTTCGCCAACATTTACCTAGCACCGCTGATTGCCGAGTTTGCTCGCCTCTATCCCGGTATCAGCTTTGAGCTGGATCTGACCCCGCGTCAGGTTGATCTGGTGAGTGAGCCAGTGGATGTAGTCATTCGCATGGGCGAGCCGGCGAACTCGAACCTGATCGCCCGTAAGCTGGCAAGTTTGCGTCGTTGCCTTTACGCCTCGCCGCGCTATCTCGAATTGTCCGGTGAGCCCGCTCACCCATCGGACTTGGCGCAGCATGAATGCCTGCGCATGCGCGGTGCTCAAAGCAACCGCTGGATACTGCTAAGCGATCAAGAGCGAGAGGAAGTTGAGGTTGGCGGGCGATTTGAACTCAACAGCGTGGGGATGATTCGGCGGATGGCGACGTTGGATCTAGGTATCGCATTACTGCCTGAAGGGATCGCCGCTCAGGCCCTGGCCAATGGTGAATTGCGCCAAGTGCTGCCGCTGTGGCAAGCCGCCCCGGTGTCTGTGTATGCCCTTACTGAGACTCGGCTGCTACCGGCCAAAACACAGCGCTTTATCGAATTTCTGCGCGAAAAACTGGCAAACATTTAGCGATTATTACGGATCGATAACCTTCCTGCAGGCAGACGCTAACGTCTGCTTTTGGCCGAAAGCAGCCGGTCGCGAAGGACTGCATCCGGCCATGAGCAGCCGCTCGCAGAGCTTGCTTTTAGCTGCGAATCAACCGTTCTAGGCAACAGCCTAGTTCTATTCGTCAGGCTTCGACGATTGCCGGCAATACGGTAGATGCGGCATGTTGCGTTCGCCGTGACAACCGCGCGGCTGTTCGCCGCGCGATGGTTTGGTAACTCTGACCCAGAGTACCAGTGGGTTCGGCAATCACTACCGGATTTCCGTCGTCTGACCCCACGCGAATACGCATGTCAAGCGGCAACTCCCCGAGCAGCTCACTCCCATATTGATCGGCCATGCGCTGTGCGCCGCCGCTTCCGAAGATGTGTTCTTCATGACCGCACTGGCTGCAAACGTGCAGGCTCATGTTCTCGATGATGCCAAGCACCGGCACGTTGACCTTCTCGAACATGCGCAGACCCTTGCGCGCGTCCAGCAGGGCCAAGTCCTGTGGGGTAGTGACAATCAGGGCAGCGGATACCGGCATCCGTTGTGCCAGCGTCAGATGGATGTCGCCGGTGCCTGGCGGGAGGTCCACGATCAGGTAGTCGAGGTCGTGCCAGTTGGTTTCCTGCAGCAGGCGAGTCAGGGCCTGGGTGATCATTGGGCCTCGCCAGATGACAGGCGATTCGTCATCCACGAGAAAGCCGATCGACATGCATTGCAGGCCGTGGCCGATCATCGGCTGCATCTTTCCATCACGAGTGTCCGGCAGGCCGCTGAGGCCGAGCAGGCGAGGCTGGCTTGGGCCGTATAGGTCGGCGTCGAGCATGCCGACGCGAGCGCCGTCGGCCGCTAGCGCCAGCGCCAGGTTGACTGCCGTGGTGGATTTACCGACGCCGCCCTTGCCCGAGGCGACTGCGATCATGTGTTTGACGCCCGGCAGGGTCTGTCGGGTGATGGAGCTCGAGCTGACGGACCAGTCGATTTCTACCTCCACGGAAGCTGCCTGGGTATGGGCCAGAAGCAGGGCCTTCAGAGCCCGGCCCAGCGAATCACGGTAGCCGTCTGCTGGAAAGCCCAGCTCGAGATGCAAGTGCAGGTGTGTGCCGTCGTTGCATAGCTCGCGTATGGCTCCTGCACTGATCAGGTCGCAACCGAGGCAGGGTTCGATCCATTGGGACAAGGCGTGTTCGGCCTGCTGAGTCAGGCCGATGCCGGGTGTCGCAACGCGGTGAAGTGTCATGGTGAGCTCCCGTGCGGATCGGAATATTTCTACCAAATGGCTGCTTTGTAGGAGCGAGGGGAACGCCAAATCTTTGCTACGCAAACAACGTAGCGGCAGCGCTTCGCGAGCAAGCTCGCTCCTACGAGGCGCTTTATTTCTCCACGAAGGCGCGTTCGATGACGTAGTCACCGGGTTCACCCTGCTGTGGTGAGGCTTCGAAGCCCAGCCCGTCGAGCATGCCGGTCAGTGCGTCGAGCATCGCCGGGCTGCCACAGAGCATGACTCGGTCGCTTCCCCTGTTCAGCGGCGGCAGGCCGATATCGGCCGCCAACTTGCCGGTCTCGACCAGCGTGGTAATACGCCCCTGGTTGCGGAACGGCTCGCGGGTCACGGTGGGGTAATAGATCAGCTTGTCGCGCACCTCTTCGCCGAGGAACTCATGCTGCGGGAGCTCGTAGGTCAGGTAGTCGTGATAAGCCAGTTCGCTCACCTCCCGCACGCAATGCACCAGGACGATCTTCTCGAATCGCTCATAGGCCTCGGGGTCGCGAACGATGCTCATGAAGGGCGCAAGACCTGTGCCGGTACCAAACAGATAAAGATGCTTGCCCGGCCGCAGGTCGTGCATGACCAGTGTGCCGACTGGCTTGCGGCTGACGATGATCGGGTCGCCGACCTTCAGGTGCTGCAGGCGTGACGTCAGCGGGCCGTCAGGGACCTTGATGCTGAGGAATTCAAGATGCTCGTCGTGGTTGGCGCTGACGATGCTATAGGCACGCATGAGTGGTTTGCTCTCGACCTCGAGGCCGATCATCACGAAGTGACCGTTCTCAAAGCGCAGTGCCGGGTCGCGGGTGGTGGTGAAACTGAACAGCGTGTCGTTCCAGTGACGGACGCTGAGAACGCTTTCGGTACCGAGTGCAGCCATGACAAATCCTCCAACACGAGTAAGGGAAACAAGGCAGAACAAATCGTCAGGGCGAGGCCATCGCCAGCATCGCCATCGCGGTTAGCAACAGTCCGATGCTGAGCACCGCCAGAAGCGCCACCGGCCGCCAGCCCTGCGCCAGGAGATCGCCCAGGGTGGTGCGCATGCCGAGTGCCGCCATGGTCACTAATAAGCAGGCATTGGAGGCGGCGATCAGGCCGTCACGCAGGCCAGCCGGCAGCCAGCCGAAACTGTTCAGGCCGAGCAACGCCAGAAAGCCGAGCAGAAACAGGGGGAATTCGGTGCGGCCGGAATCTCCGCGACGCAGCAGCCAGCCGAGTAGCACGACCAGCGGCGCGAGCAGCGCGACACGCAACAATTTGGTCAGGGTGGCGACGTCACCCGCTGACTCCGAGACCAGATAACCGGCCCCGGCTGCCTGTGCGACATCGTGAATGCTGGCGCCAAGCAGCAGGCCGCTTTCCACGTCGCCATAACCCAGCGTGGCGAGCAGCGGCGGATAGACGAGCATCGACAGGGTGCCCAGCACCGTTACGCCGACAACGACCCCGAGCAGTCGGCGATCTTCCAGTCTTCCGCTGGGGATGACGGCGGCGACGGCGATGGCCGCCGAGACGCCGCAGATTGCCACTGCCACACCCGCGACCAGGCTGTGCAGCATCGGCAGCCCCAGCCAGCGGCCGAGCAACAGTGCGGCACCGATCACCACCGGTACGCAGGTCAATACCATCAGCAGCGGCAGGCTACCGACCACGAGCAACTGCTCGACACCGATCCTCGCGCCCAGCAGGGCCACGCCGATGCGCAGAATGTGCCGACTGCAAAAGGCGACGCCGGGCTCCATGCGTGCATCGGCGCCCTGGTTGGCGAAGCCGAACCCCAGCAGCAGGACCAGCATCAGCGCCGGCGCACCGTAATGCTCGGCAAGAAAGCTGCCGGCCAGCGCCAGCACTGCGCACAACGCGGTGCCGGGATAGAGTCGGCAAAGCGTGGCGAAGGGCGGGGCCAGCAATTGCTGGGCGCGGGTATTCATTGCAGGCGCTCGCCCAGTTCACGCAGGTAGGCCCAGGGATAAAGCCCGCGGTAATGACCGTCGCTGAAGTGGAGCTGGACGCCGGCGACACCGGAGACTTCCAGCCTGTCGACGCCCACATCGGCATCGATCAGCGTCAGCATGCCGCGCTGCTGCGCCTGGGCGCATACGGAGCAGGCACAGGACTTACGCAGGGCGAGGCAGCTCAGTTGGCTGCGCACGCCGTCGGGCCAGAGCACTTCGAGCATTTTCTGCGCTTTTCGCAGGCGGATTTCCTGGGGTGGGGCGGTCAGGATCTGGGTAGTCATGGGCAACTCCTTAACCAATCAGAAAAAGGGGGAGGGCAGGCGCGGAGGGTGGCCGTCCGGCACCATCAGGGCCGGCGTTTCTGGCGTCCTGACGGAGCGGCTCTGGTCCTCCACCGGCCGAGCACTGCCGGTCAGGGCTGCGCTGCCGATTACCAACGCCAGCAGGGCGCGGCCGAGCCAACTCGTCATGACAAGTTCAGGCATGGGTCAACGCTCCAGGAACTGCAGCTTGTCGCCCTGATCGACCCAGGTGTCGGCTTCGACCAGCGGGCTATTGGTCTGGGTGATTACCGGCCAGACCTCGGCGAGCTCGGCGTTGAGTTCGATGAAGTGGCTCTGGTCGGCGGGCAGCGCGTTGTCGGCGAAGATCGCGTCGGCCGGGCATTCCGGTGCACAAAGGCTGCAGTCGATGCAGGTTTCCGGGTTGATGACCAGGAAATTCGGACCTTCGTGGAAACAGTCCGCCGGGCAGACTTCGACGCAATCGGTGTATTTGCAACGGATGCAGTTTTCGGTAACGACATAGGTCATCTCGTTTGTCTCCTGCCTGAAATAGCCTTGTACGGGTGGGCCGCTTGCCCTGCGTCTGTTGGATGTCTTATGTAGGGCGGCACCCCGCCCTGCATATTCATCACGCGGCGGCGCCGAGCTTCGAAATGGCCCATCGCGCCAGCTTGCGGACGTCCGGGTCCGGGTCGTCCATGGCGGCTTCAATGAAGGGACGGCCGTCGTCATGCGCAATCGCACCGAGTGCGCCGACAGCGGCCTTGCGCAGGTTGCTCATCGGATCGCGGGCGCAGATGCCGAGGGCCGGTATGGCGCCAGGGGAGCCGAGCTTGCCGAGCGAATCCACGGCCTTTTCGCGGACCTGCCAGAAATCGTCATGGGTGGCGTCGACAAGTGGCTGCAGGGCGGCCTGGTAGTTGAGCTTGCCGATGCTGACGGCGGCCTCGACACGGACCTGCCAGTGCTCGTCACGCAGCAGGCCAACGAGCGTCGGGCCGACCTGTTCGGGCGTTGCGTAGACCAGAGCACCGGTGGCCGCGCGACGCACTTCGGCATCGCTGTCGTGCTGGGCGCGTTCCATTAGCGCGGGGAGGTTTTCGGTCTGTTTTAGCCAGCCGATTACGGCGACCGCCTCGCGTCGCACACCGGGGTCCTCGGCGTGCATGCGCTGCAGGGCCGGGGCCTGGGCTGCCGAATTGCGCAGCGGTTTGACCGCCCGCAGGATGCCGGCTACGACGAAGGGGTCATCCGTGCCTTCCAGCGCCTCCAGCAGGGGGAGGGCGGCGGCCGGGTCCTTCAAGTCAGCCAGTGCATGGGCGGCAGCGTTGCGCACCACTTCGTTGCTGTCCTGCAGCGCAGCAATTAGCGCGTCAGCGATATCGACCGCATCGAACTCATCAACCACCTTGGCCGCCTCCTGGCGCACGGCGGGGTCTGGATCGTTGAGCGCGAGAATTAGCAGCTCGGCGGCTTCCGGCTCGCCGCAATCGACAAGTTCGAGCACCGCCACACGGCGAATGCCCGGGTCGTCGGAGGCGAGGTTTTCNGCAATCTGCTGCAGCATCGGATCGTCATACGTTTTCATCAGCCAGTCCTCAGCGCAGCAGGTACGGAATGTTCACCTTGACCGCATCGGTCGGGCAGTCGGTCTCGCACGGCATGCAGTACCAACATTCGTCATATTTCATGTGGGCCTTGCCGGTGTCCGGGTTGATCCACAGGACGTCCAGCGGGCAGACGTCGATGCAGACGCGGCAGCCCTTCTCGGCAATGCATTTCTCTTCGTCGACGATGACCGGGACGGCAGAGCGGTGGTTGGCTACGGGCATGGGTTATCTCCTCGGTTCCAGTCGAGCGGGCACGGTGAGCCCGCTTTTCTGTAGGGGCGAATTCATTCGCCCATCGGCATCAGGTGTTGGGCGATTAAATTCGCCCCTGCAAGGTGAAACGGCGGGCAAAAGATCAGGCATTGGCGGCCTTTTTCACCCGCAACTTGCTGTAGGCATCCTTCTCTTCACCGAGCGGGACGATGTAGTCGGCGACCGGGCGCTTGCCGTGGGCCATCTGGCCGTTGGCGTCCTTGAACAGGCGGCTGTGGTAGAACCACTCAGCGTTGTCCTGCTCGGGGAAATCGACGCGGTAGTGGTACAACCCCCAGCGTGATTCGGTGCGGTACAGCGAGGCGCGCGCGGCCATCTCCGCGCAGTCGATGATTGACTGCACTTCTAGGGCACGAAGCAGTTCGTGGGGGTCTGCAGCGCTGAGCATGTGCAGGTCGTTTCGCACGGCCATGATTCGCTCCAGGCCGATCTCCATCTTCTTGGTCACCTTCGGTGGCTGCAGGTAGTCGTTCACCAGGCGGCGCACCTTGTATTCCATCTGCTCCGGCGGGATGCCGTCCTTGACCAGGAGCGGTGCCTGAATGCGCGCCAGCTCGGCGNTGATGAAGGCCTCATCGAGCACCGGCTCGCTGCGATCCTTGACGAAGGCAGCGGCGCTTTCTCCGCAGATCTGGCCGTAAACGAAGGCGCCGAGCATGTAGTTGTGAGCGACCGAGGCCATGTCGCCAGCGCCGTAGAGGCCGGGCACGGTGGTGGCACCGGTCTCGTCGGTCCACACACCGGACGCGGAATGGCCGGAGCAGAAGCCGATCTCGGAGATGTGCATTTCCACCATGCGCTGGCGGTAGTCGACCTGACGACCCTCATGGAAGCGACCACGGGTAGGGCGCTCATTGGTATGCAGGACGGTCTCGATTTCCTGGATGGTTTCCTCGGCCAGGTGATCGAGTTTGAGGAACACCGGACCGGTGCCGGATTCCAGCTCCTTGAAGAACTCCAGCATCATCTGGCCGGACCAGTAGTCGCATTCGATGAAGCGTTCGCCGTAGGCATTGGCGGTAAAGCCACCGAGCGGACCGGTGACGTAAGCACAGGCCGGGCCGTTGTAATCCTTGAGCAGCGGGTTGACCTGGAAGCACTCCAGATTCACCAGGTCGGCGCCGACGTGATAGGCCATGGCATGGCCGTCGCCGCAGTTGGCCGGATTCTCATAAGTGCCGAATAGGTAGCCGGAGTTCGGCAGGCCGATGCGGCCGGCAGCGCCGGTGGCCATGATCACCGCTTTGGCGCGAATGATGATCGGCTCGGCGGTGCGGGTGTTTACCCCGATCATGCCGGCGATGTTGCCGTCCGGGTCCTTGAGCAGGCGGGTGGCCTGGAAGCGGTTTTCGATCTCTACTCGCACGCGGCGTAGGCGGCGGTAGAGGATCTTTTTGACGTTGTGACCCTCCGGCATCGGCAGGACGTAGGTGCCTAAGTGGTGCACCTTTTTCATGTCGTAATCGCCGGTCTCGTCCTTCTGGAAATGCACGCCCCAGGAGTCGAGCTTTTCGATCATAGGAAAGGAGCGAGTGGCATAAGCCATCAGCGCTGGCTGGTGAACGATGCCGTCGTTGGCGATGGTAATTTCTTTAACGTACTGCTCGGGCGTGGCGTGGCCGGGGACGACGGCGTTGTTCAGGCCGTCCATGCCCATGGAAATAGCGCCTGAGCGTTTGACGTTGGCTTTTTCCAGCAGGATGACCTTGAGGTTCGGGTCCTGCTCTTTGACGGTGACGGCGGCCATAGGGCCCGCCGTGCCGCCGCCGATGACCAGCACGTCGGTGTCGATGACTGGGATGCCGTTGATAGTGGTCATGTAGCCTCCTATTTCCGATCCACTCGGAATTGGTATTTGAATGCGTCGCCGCGGTAGCAGAGGTATTCGAAGTCGATGGGACGGCCGGCGCGGTCGTGGGTCAGCCGCTCGACACGCAGGATGGGCTCGCCCGGCTTGAGCGCCAGGTAATGCTGGTGTTCCTCGTCTGCCAGGGTGGCGTCGAGGCTGATGTCGGCCCGCCCCAGGGCAATCCCGAANGCGTTTTCCAGCATCGGGAAGATGTCGCCTGACAGGTCCATGCCGAACATCCGGCGGCCGATGTCGAGGGGGAAGTAGCTGTTCTCGACACACACCGCCTCGCGGTTGAGGTAGCGCACGCGCTTGACCTCGACCACCTCCTCACCGGCAAGCAAATGCAGCGCGGCGACAACCGCCTTGGGTGGCTTGCGCTCTTGAATCGAGAGCAGTCGTGCAGTCGCCTCATAACCTTGCGCGGCCATGGCTTCGCCGAAGCCTTGCAGGCGCTGGACGTTCTGCACCGCTTTGGGCTTGCTGACGTAGGTACCCTTGCCTTGAGCGCTGAACACCAGTCCCTCGTTGTGCAGGTCCCGCAGGGCCTGGCGAATGGTGATGCGGCTGACGCCAAAGGCATTCATCAGCTCGTTTTCCGAAGGCAGGCGCTCATGAATCACGTAGCTGCCTTCGAGAATCTTGCGCCGCAGGTCATCGCGGATCTGCACGTAAAGCGGCAGTGGGGAGTGGCCCGGGGCGAGGGGCTGGGTTCCTTTCATTGCTTGTGCTCCAGCCTGTCATGACAGGTCATGTCGAGCGCGGGCGAACAACGGGGTGGGTTGCGCATGTTCAGCCTCCGTTCTGCTGCTGAAAGGCGCGCAGGGTTTCCTGACGGATCAGGTCCAGGCACTGGCGCTTGTAGTCCATGAACGCCGCGCTGGTGAGCAGGCTCTGCTCGCGCGGCCGTGGCAGGGTGACCTTGATGTCGGCGATGATCCGGCCGGGGCTGGCGCTCATCACCACGATGCGGTCGGAGAGGAACACCGCCTCATCGATGTCGTGGGTGACGAACACCACGGTGTTGCGGAACTCACGCCAGATCTCCAGCAGGTTCTCCTGCATCATGATTCGCGTCTGTGCATCCAGCGCGCCGAAGGGCTCGTCCATCAGCAGCACGCTGGGGTAGTTGGCGAGCGCGCGGGCAATGCCGACGCGCTGCTGCATGCCGCCGGACAGCGTGCCGGGGTAGGCGTCCTCGAACGCCGCCAGGCCAACCAGTGAAAGAAAGGTGCGGGCCACGCTGCACGCTTCATTGCGCGACGCGCCGGCCATCAGCGGTCCGAAGGCGACGTTGTCGCGCACGGTTTTCCAGGGGAACAGCGAATGCTGCTGGAACACCATGCCGCGGTCCGGGCTTGGCGCATCGACGCCCTTGCCGTCGATGGTCAGCTCACCACGGGTTGGGCTGACGAACCCGGCCATGGCGTTGAGCAGGGTCGACTTGCCGCACCCTGACGGTCCGAGGAGGCAGACGAACTCACCGGGGCGGATGTCCAGCTGGGCGTCCTGTACCGCGGCGCGCTTACCGCCCTGATGATCGAACTCGATGTGCAGGTTGCGCACGCTGATATGGCCGCGCCCCTCGCCCTTGCTGTTGGCTTTGGCGCGCAGGCGGCTGTGGTCGAGCACGGCGAGGCGGTTGTCCTGAACGGCAGTGCTCATGGCCGACCTCCTTTGGCCTGCCAGTGCAGCAGCGGCGCGCAGGCCTTGCGCACGAGCAGCGTGCACAGCGTGCCGAGGCCGCCGATGGTGAGCATGCCGATGATGATTTCCGGGTACTTGACCAGGGTGTAGCTGGTCCAGGTGAAGTAGCCGATGCCGTATTGGCCGCTGATGATTTCGCCAGCCAGCAGGGAGAACCAGGCCACACCCATGCCAATCGCCAGTCCCGCGACGATGCTCGGCATCGCACCGGGGATCACCACGTGCCAAAGAATGGCTCTCTTGCTGGCGCCCAGGCTGCGGGCGGCGCGGACCAGCACATCAGGCGTTTGCTCTACGCCGTGCACGGTGTTGAGCACGATGGGGAAGAAGGCACCGAGAAAGGTGATGAAGACGATGCTCGACTGCTCGGTGGGCAACATCAGGATCGCCAGAGGAATCCAGGCNACCGCGGGAATCGGCCGGAACAGCTCGATGTACGGCAGGATGATGTCTTCGGCCCAATGCGAGCGACCCATCATTACCCCGGCCAGCACGCCCAGCACCACGGCGTAGGCATAGGCGATGGCGATCCGCTCCATGCTGTGGACGATGTGCAGGTAGAACTCGGAGCTGGAGAGCTGAGACACCAGTGCCTCGCCTACCAGCAGCGGCGTCGGCACGTTCTCGAAATTGATGAAGAAGTTGAAGCCGCTACTGGCTGCGAAATGCCAGACCACCAAGGCCATCAACAGCGCGGCGACACGCACCAGATAGCGATTGGTCATGGCCGGCAGACGCCGCCGCGGCCGGCTTGTACTGGGCGCGTCTGGCGCAGCGGATGGGCTGGGCGAGGCTGCAACTTCCAGCGCTGGCGCCGAAATTGCCACGGACACTGGCGTGGCGGAATCGAACACGGGGTTCGGCTTGACACTCATAGCTACGCTCCTTCGGCTCAGATTCGTTTTGCGCTCTGCGGCGCATACGAGCGGATCAGGGCAACATTGCGATCGGTTGTGCCGCGGTCAGCGGTACGCCGCCGCTTTCGGCGATATGGCGCTCGGAATCGCTTTTCTTCATGAACGCGAGCACTTCGCCGCTGGGGTCCTTGATCAAGTAGGCCGTCTTGCCGAACAGCTTCAGGCCGGTGAGGTTGTCGTAGACGTAGGTGGCGTAGATGGCTGAGCCGTCGGCCTTGGCCTTCGATTCGGCNGCCAGCATGTCCGCGGTGCTGTCGTAGGCAACGACGCCTTTGTCGGCAAACCAGATTTCCGCCGGCTTGCGTCCGGGCGCTCGCGGGGCCGGGCTGACCACGGTCTGCTGCATTTGGTCGTAGTCGAGGTTGGATGCCGCGTAGGCTTTCTTCAGGTAGGAATCATCGATCCAGGCGGAGAAGTCGAGGTCGGGGATGTCCATCTCTTTCTGCAGCAGTGCATGGTCATACTTCATGGCGTCGACCCACTGCGGCTTGATGCTCGCCTCCATGGTCGAGATACCGCCGTCACTGAAGTAGAGGTAGAGCACTTCCTTGTCGACGCCTGTCCACTCCGCGACCTGGGTGGCGGCGCGCATCGGGTCTTCGCTGATCCACTTTTGTGCGGCGAGCGTGGCCTTGAGCACGCCTTCGACGACTTCCGGGTATTTCTCGGCAAATGCCTGGCGGACCACGATGCCGTGGAACGTCGGAATGTCGGCTTCGCTGCCGTCATAGATCTTCCGCCCGGTGCCGCGGAATTCCATGATTTCCGACCAGGGACAGAAATCGGCATGAGCGTCGATCTTGCCGGCGGCGATATTGGCGGAGCCAACGGGCGGGCTCTGGTTGACCAGGGTGACCTTTTCCGAAAGCCCAGCGTCGCGCAGCACTTTCAATGTCATGCCCCAGGCGGCACTGCCGACGGGAGTGGACAGGCTCTTGCCGGCCAGGTCCTGTAAGCTCTGCACCGGGGAGGCGGCTGGCACCACGATGCCGTTGCCGGTGCCTTTTAGGTTGTAGCCGGTTACCGCGATGAAACGCGTCTGCTGTTTGCCAGTGGCCTGGAATTTGGCGCCGTTGACGATCAGCGGGTAGTCGCCCATGACCCCAAAATCGAGCTTGCCGGCCAGCATCTGGTTGGTGATCGGCGGGCCCGAATCGTAGTCGCGAAATTCGATCTTGTAATCTGCATCCTTGTATTTGCCGGTCGTGGGCAAGTATTGGTCTAGCAGGCCGAGCTTTTCCAATACGACGCCACCGGAGACGGTGTTGGTGACCATGCTCTGATGGCCGATACCGACACGGATGGTCTCCGCCGTAGCAGGTCCGCTCAATACAATGAGAGATCCGATCAACGAGGTTGCAAGCAGGCTATTCCGGTTGTCCATTTGTCTTCACCTTGGCGGTTGAGCAACTTGTACTAACAGGGCATGACGCCTGGTTTAGAAGGTGCACCGGCTGTGCCAGAACGCCGCGGGTTCGACTTATCTCCTTGTTTTTTATTATGGAATATCCGGGTTTNTGACTGTGTGGTCAGGGCCAGGCAGATGCCCGCTGCGCTCGTCCATGGTGCGAAATCCATGCGAGCGTCCCAGCACGGCGCAGTGCGTGATAGAGCTGTTAGAACAAGTGGTACAAGCAGGCGATTGGCAACGTCTCACGGGGCGGAAGGGCGAGTCTGCTTGTTCTTTGCGTCGCCCAGCCAACCCGTGGTTGCGGTGGAGATGACCCGGCGCCGCGGGTGCTGGCTGGCGATGTAACTCACGATTTCTCGTTGTTGAGAGTGATCAATTTTGAGCCCCCGATTGAACAGGGTAGTAACGATCCGCTCCGGCCGGCCAGCAAGAAGCTCGGAGGGCAAGGCCCACGAAAGATCTTTGCCATCCAAATTAGTAAAACGGAGCAACCGGCCGTAACCTTCGCTGCACGTTGAGTTGCGGGTGATCGCGTCCACATGCAACGGGCCGCACAGCCATTCGTGGCGGGCGGTTTCTTCACCCTCTTCTGTCCTGGTGCTGTAGTGCATCCAGACACCTGGATAGAGCCGCTGTCCGTTATAGGTGATCTCAGTGTCGTGCACGCTGTAGCCGTTTTTTTGGAATAGCGATTTTGGTAGCTGCCGGGGCCAGCGGGGTGACGTTAATAGTCGCGCAGGATCGTGGCTTGGGCTGTTTCTCTGAGGCGTTCATACCTTATTCCTCATTTTCCGGGCGCAAGGGTGCCCGCAAGCCAACAATGGCTGGCTTCGATAGAAAAAAGATTGGGACCGCCCTCTAGACGGCAGCGGCTCGATTAGAGGGCGAGGCGGGCGTCAGGCTTCGAGCGTGAGGAAATGTTCCACGTCCCTGCGCAACCACAAAAGGCGCCGCCCAAAGTGGCGTGGTTGCGGAAAACCGGGGTTTTGTCGCATACGCCAGAGGGTCGTGCTGCTGCAGCGCAGCAGCTGACAGAGCTCGGCGCTAGTCAGGAAGATTTCGTGTGGCATGGCAGGTGTTCCTCGTGATGTGTAGAAACACTGTGCCGTTCTGTGAAAGCTTTTTGGGCTGGAATTCGACCACATTCTTGTAGGTTTAGGATTTCGCCACAATAGCTCAGGGAAGCGCCTCAATTTGTCGAACGAGGGATAGCGCCGGGGATGTGTTGAGCAAAGTGTTGAGCAGAAACGAAAAAGGCCCACCTTGCGGTGAGCCTAAATCGTTGATTTATATGGTGCCGGCACCAGGAGTCGAACCCGGGACCTACTGATTACAAGTCAGTTGCTCTACCAGCTGAGCTATACCGGCATTTGAGGGTCGCCATTATATCCATTGCGCGCG
>JGI25322J35698_1000915_pt1 | contig 23975 bp, 18 predicted proteins | sample AutmiccBRH37_all_FD_35698 | JGI IMG/M metagenome (IMG submission 35698) | reverse complement strand
GCCCGCTGCATGGCGTTGACGGCGCGGCCGAGCTGCGCGCGCGACACCGCGTATTCGTCCTCGTTGTCCGCAAGGGCCATCTGCCCGGCAAAATGGGCGATGCGGTTGGCCTGCCCGTTCTGGCCGCCGGCGATGAAGATCAGATGCGCGTAGTCGGACTGCTTGTCGATGATGAAGTGCATGGTGACNAACGACGCCGTGACCAGCAGCGCGATGGCGGCCAGCCCCAGGACGTAGCGATATCGTAGGCTTTTGACAGCCGCCAGCTCCGACATTTCCCGNCCCGTCCATGTCCCCGTTGATCATCCACTCGAACGCATCCTAGCGGCGGCATGTGACAGATATGTTTCGCGGAAATCGTCTAGCCAGGGTCCTTCACGCAGAATGCCAGATAGTTGACGGCAAGATCCTTGGCGTCCAGGCGCCAGGTATCGCTCAGGGGATTGAACACCATGCCCTCCAGGTCGGCGAGCCGCACGCCATGGGCCGCCAGCCCNTCCGCCAGTTCCGACGGGCGCACGAACTTGCGCCAGTCATGGGTGCCCACGGGCAGCCAGCGCAGGATGTATTCAGCCCCGATCTTGGCCAAGGCCAGGGACTTGAGCGTGCGGTTCAGGGTCGTCACGATCATGCAGCCGCCCGGCCGNACCAGCCCGGCCGAAGCGGCCAGGAAGGCNTCCAGATCGGCGACATGTTCGACGACCTCCATGTTCAGGACCACGTCGTAGGTCTGCCCCAGGCTGGCCAGGTCTTCGGGCAGGACGTGNCGGTAATCGACATTCAGGCCCATCTGNTCGGCATGCAGTTTCGCCACCGCNACGTTCCTTTCGCCGGCGTCGATGCCCGTCACCTTGGCGCCCAGCCGGGTCATGGGCTCGGCCAGCAGGCCGCCGCCGCAACCGATGTCGAGCAGCGTGAGGCCCGACAGCGGCTCCGGCTTGCCCGCGTCCAGGCCGAAATGCGCCGCCACCCGGTCACGGATATAGGCGATGCGCACCGGGTTGATGCGGTGCAGCGGGCGGAACTTGCCCTTGGCGTCCCACCACTCGTCGGCGATGGCCTGAAAGCGGGCGACCTCACCGTCATCGGCGGTGGTCGGTCGGGACGATGTCTTCGGGGCGGTCTGGGTGGTCATGGGGTGCCTTTGCGTTGTTGGCGGCGCGGGCACCTTGCCCGCGACGCCGATTAAGAGTAAGAAGGCGCCGCCCGACAGACAAGGGCAAGTAATTCCGACGGAAATTTCCGGTTTTCGGGCATCTTTCAGCAATCGGGAGAGACACCGGTTCCATGGCGTTGATCGTGCAGAAATTCGGCGGCACTTCGGTGGCTGACGTCGACCGCATCAAGGCGGTGGCGCAGCGCGTCAAATCCGAGGTCGATGCGGGCCACCAGATCGCCGTGGTGGTGTCGGCCATGGCCGGGGTGACCAATCAGCTCGTCGGGTATGTGGACGACATCTCCAAACTCTACGATGCCCGGGAATACGACGCCGTGGTCGCCTCCGGCGAACAGGTGACGTCGGGCCTTCTCGCCCTGGCGTTGCAGGATATCGGCGTTTCCGCACGGTCCTGGCAGGGCTGGCAGATTCCGATCCATACCAACGATGTCCATGCCAAGGCGCGCATCACCAGCATCGACACGGACAAGATTCTGGCGCGTCTGCAGGAGGGCGAGGTCGTGGTCGTCCCCGGGTTCCAGGGCGTGGCCCCGGACGGCCGCATCACCACTTTGGGCCGCGGCGGCTCGGACACCTCGGCGGTGGCGCTCGCGGCGGCGCTCAAGGCGCACCGCTGCGACATCTACACGGACGTCGACGGGGTCTATACCTGCGATCCCCGGATCGTCACCAAGGCCCGCAAGCTGAGCAAGATCACTTACGAGGAAATGCTGGAGATGGCCTCCCAGGGTGCGAAGGTCCTGCAGACCCGCGCCGTGGAAATGGCCATGAACCACGGGGTGCGCACGGAGGTCCGCTCAAGCTTCTCCGCCGAGCGCGGCACCCTGGTTGTGAACGAGGAAGAAATCGTGGAAAAGCAAGTCGTCAGCGGTATCGCCTATTCCCGGGACGAGGCCAAGATCACCCTGGTCCGCGTCGCCGACCGGCCCGGNGTGGCGGCCAGCATCTTCGGCCCGCTCGCGGAGGCCAGCGTCAACGTCGACATGATCGTGCAGAACGTGTCCGCCGACGGCAAGGCCACGGANATGACCTTCACGGTGACCAAGGCCGACCTGGAACGCACCAAGTCGATCATCCAGTCGAAAAAGGACGAAATCGGCTACGAGGACCTGATCGCCAAGGACGGCGTGGTGAAAATTTCCATTATCGGCGTCGGCATGCGATCGCATGCGGGTGTCGCCCAGACCATGTTCCGCACCCTGGCCGACAAGGGCATTAACATCCAGGTGATCTCGACCTCTGAAATCAAGGTCAGCGTGCTGATCGCCGAGGAATATACCGANCTGGCGGTGCGCGCCCTGCATACGGCCTACGGGCTGGACGCNGCTTAAGGACGCGCCCGTTTCGGGGTATGCAAAAACCCCGGCGGTGAATTTTCCGGCGGCAGTGTGGTCGCCTTCACGACTGTTTGATCCTATATGATAGCGATGCCGGGGGGGAACGGACCCGGGCAGGCCGCGCATGCAGATCAGGGCAGGGGTCCTTTATCCAGTGAACGACAAGTCCAACCCGCAAAACCCGGCTGCCAAGTCAGGGGGACAGGCGCCGAAGAAGGCGCCCATCGTCGGCCGCCGGCGCACCGACGTCTCACCCGTGCCCCGGCGCATGCTGGGCCGCGTGCGCGCGGTCATGGCGGCGGCGGCGACGGCGCAGGAACGGCTGGACCAGATCGTCAAGATCATCGCCCTCGAAATGGTCGCCGAAGTCTGTTCCATCTATCTCCGGCGTGCCGGCGACGTGCTGGAACTGTTCGCGACGCAGGGCCTGCGCAAGGACGCCGTGCACAAGACGCGGCTCCGCGTCGGGGAGGGCCTGGTCGGCGAGATCGCCGCCCATGCGCTGCCCTATGCCCTTGAGGATGCGCAGTCGCACCCCAGCTTCGCCTATCGTCCGGAAACCGGCGAAGAGATGTTCCATTCCCTGATGGGCGTGCCGGTCCTGCGCGGCGGCCGCGTCACCGGCGTTCTGGTGGTGCAGAACCGCACGCGCCGTGCCTATGAGGACGAAGAGGTCGAAACCCTTCAGACCGTCGCCATGGTGCTGGCCGAACTGGTCGCCGGCGGCGATCTGGTGTCGGCGGACGAACTGCTGCCGGTCGACGGCATTGCGCTGAAGACGCTGCGCATCGAGGGGCTGAAGCTCAACGGCGGCATCGGCATCGGCGTCGCCGTTCTGCACCGCCCGCACCTGTTTATCGAGCGGATCGTCGCGGACGATCCGGCGGCGGAACGCGAACACCTGCACAAGGCGTTCAAGGCCATGCATGGTGCTCTCGACGACATGCTGGCCTCCGACGACATGGCCAAGGGCGGCGAACACCGCGACATTCTGGAAACCTACCGTCTGATCGCCCAGGACGCGGGCTGGCTGTCGCGCATCGAGGACGCCATCGATTCCGGTCTGTCGGCCGAAGCCGCCGTGCAGCGTGTGCAGAACGACCTGCGCGCGCGCATGGCCGGGATCGACGATCCCTATCTTCGCGAACGGGCCCACGACCTGGACGATCTGGGTTACCGCCTGACCCANCACCTGATGGGGTCGGAGCCGGGGCCCCGGGAAATGCCCGACAACGCCATCCTGATCGCCCGCAACATGGGCCCGGCGCAGTTGTTGGACTACGACAGCCAGAAACTGCGCGGCCTGGTCCTGGCCGAAGGTTCGCCCAACGCCCATGTCGCCATCGTCGCCCGGGCGCTCGACCTGCCTGTGGTCGGACGGCTCGACACCATTCTCGACCGGGTCGAAGAGGGCGATCCCCTGATCGTCGACGGCGACCANGGCCAGGTCTATCTGCGTCCCGGCGACGACATCCGCATCACCTTCGAGGACAGCCTGCGGCTGCGCGCCGAACAGCGCGCCCAGTACGCGGAACTAAAGGANATGCCGGCGGTGACCCGGGACGGAATCGCGGTCAACCTGCTGCTCAATGCCGGGTTGCGCGTGGACCTGATGCATCTGGACCACACGGGGGCCGTCGGCATCGGCCTGTTCCGCACGGAAATCCCCTTCATGGTGGAATCGGAAACCCCGACCGTCGACCGCCAGCAGGAAATCTACGCCACGGTTTACGAGCGTGCGGGCGACCGTCCGGTGACCTTCCGCACCCTGGATGCGGGCGGCGANAAGGTNCTGCCCTATTGGGACGCCGAGGAATCCGAGGAAAACCCCGCCATGGGCTGGCGTGCGATCCGGGTATCGCTCGACCGTCCGGCGCTGATGCGCGACCAGTTGCGTTCGCTGATCCGCGCGGCGGCGGGCAAGACGCTGCGCGTGATGTTCCCCATGGTCACGGAAGTCGCCGAATTCGACATGGCGAAAAAGCTGCTGGATGCCGAACTGNCCCGCGCGCGGCGGCGCAGCCAACTGATGCCGTCCACCGTGCGGGCCGGGGTGATGCTCGAGGTGCCGGGCCTGATCTTCCAGATGCAGGCCCTGACCGAGCGGGTCGATTTCATTTCCGTCGGTTCAAACGACATGCTGCAGTTTCTGTTCGCCGCCGACCGCGGCAACCCCNTGGTCGCGTCCCGNTACGACGATCTGGCGCCCGCCGCCATCAATTTCCTGAGCCAGATCGCGCGACAATGCCGGGAAACCCAGACCGAGCTCAGCCTGTGCGGCGAAATGGCCGGCGATCCGTTGGCCGCCATGACGCTGATCGGCCTGGGATACCGAAATCTGTCCATGTCGGCGCCGTCGATCGGCCCGGTCAAGGCCATGGTCCGGTCGCTCGATGTGGGGGCCTTGGAAAGCTATCTTTCCGGGTTATCGCAGTCGCCGGCCCATTCGCTTCGGGAGAAATTGAGGGCCTTTGCCGCCGATCATGGTGTAATGGTTTAAAGCAACCGGTTTTGTTCTTGAATCTACATGACTTTTTGTGGGACTATTAANGCTGCGGAAAAGACGAGACGATTCGCCTTTTAATTCGGCCGCTGCGTGACCCCGGGGGGCGTCATCGCCGCGGCCATCCAGCCGCCGGGCTCCGGTTTCGGGTCGCCCGGGCGGTGGGATTCCAGGGGGCGGACGTTGGGGCAAAGGGATGACCTACGCGTGAACCACGATCCCATTTCACGGGTGACGCCGGGGGGCGCCGCCACTGATCGCCGTACGGGCGTCGGGGGGCTGTTGCGGGCCTCGCGGCTGCGTTGCGGCGAAGACCTGGACGTCATCGCCCAGGTCCTGCGCATTCGCCGCCGTCATTTGCAGGCCATCGAGGACGGCAATTTCGACCAGCTTCCGGGTACGACCTACGCTGTCGGTTTCATCCGTACCTATGCGGATTACCTGGGCCTGGACTCGGACGAAGTGGTGCGCCGCTTCAAGGGCGAACAGACTCTGCAGCCGGGCAAGACGCCCAAGGCCGATCTGGTGTTCCCGTCGCCGATGTCCGAGACGGGCATCCCGCGGGGTGCTGTTGTGTTTCTTGGCGTGGTGATCGGCGTCATNGCCTACGGCGGCTGGTACAGCTCGACCGTCGACAACGATTTCTTCAAGCAATGGATCGAACCCGTGCCCGCGCGCCTCGCGGCCCTGCTGCCGGGCGGCGCCGAGAACCGGGGGCCGGACCGCAGCCAGGCCGTCGCCGCCGACAAGCCCGCGCCAGTATCCTCCGCGCCGGAACCGGCGGCCGTGGNCGAAGCCGCCACGGAGCCGACCGCGGCGACAGGCGTGGGCAGNGATGCCCTAGCCTCCGGTACCCAGGCCTTCGATACCCAGGCCTCCGATCAGCCGGCCGTTGCGGCCGAAACGGCATCGGCCGCTGGTCCTGAGAGCCCGACGGAACAGGCGCAACCGGAATTGGCGCAACCGGAATTGGCGCAGCCGGCGCCGGCTGCCGAACCCGCCGTCACCGCCGCGCCGACCAGCGAACCCGCCGCCGTGTCCCCGCCGCCGGAATCCGTACCTGCCGCCGCGCCGGTGAGGGANACGGAAACCGTGCATGCGCCCGAATCCATTGCCCAGCCCGTGGAAACCGCCGAACTGCCCGCGCCCTCGACGTCGGCCGCATCGGGCATGCCGGTCCCGGCCGCCGAGGCCTCGGAAACCACATCCACGCCGGCGGTGACGGAAGTCGCCAGCACGCCGGCCGAGACCGCCGAAGCCCGCATCGTCCTGACGGCAATCAGCGACAGTTGGGTCGAAGTCCGCGAGCAAGGCACGGATGCCTGGATCTGGGGCAAACTGCTGCGTACCGGTGAATCCTACGCCGTGCCCGACCGCCCTGATCTGAAGCTGAAGACCGGCAACGCCGGCGGCCTGACCATCACCGTCGACGGTGACAGNGCCCCTGCGGTCGGCGCCAGCGGCGAGGTCGTGCGCAACGTGCTGCTCGACCCCGAGCGTCTGAAGGCCGGCACCGCCGTTTTCCGCTGATCCCCGGTATTTACCCCGCCCCTGACAGTTACCGCGGTTCCGTCGTCTGCGGAGGGGGGGCTATGGCGGCAGGCGCCAGAGCGGCCTGTTCCGCGCGGCGCAGGTGCACGACAATCCGCCAAGTGTGATAGGCGCTGCGGTAAAGCCAGCGCGCGCTGTCCAGACGATCCAGGATATCCGGTTCCCCGCCTGTCTCCATGCGTGCCGCCGTGCGGTCCCGATAGATATGGTACTGGCGATGAAGCAGAGCGGTCAGGCGTTCGAGCCGCCCCTCGATCAGGCCCAGATTCTCAAGGCCGGACACCCCGTGAACGACGTTGCGCAACACGCCGGACAGGCGCCGCAGACGGGCGTCGCTGCGCAGCGTCCGCATCCGCTCTTCCTGCCGGCAGCGGTGGTGGAGCCGCATGATGTGGTCGAGAACATGGACGGTTGCCGTCCGCCGGTCGCGCAGGGCCTTGTCATGAGCGTCCACATGGATGCGGTCGATGAACTGATGGACCGGCTCCAGGGCCTCGGTCACCCGGTCCAGGCCGCTGGGAGGGATGCCTTCGAGGGATTTCGGATTGAGCCCCGTCGCCAGGACATTGAACAGGCGCGACGCGATCTGGCGCAATGCCGTCGCGGCCCCGTCAGTAGCCGCCCGCCGGTCGGCCAGCAGCCGGTCGTCCAGGGCCTCTATCAGCGGCGGGCCCGCCGCCGGGATCATTATTGCGATCAGTTTGGCAAAGCGTCCGGCGAAAGGCAGAACCAGGATGACGCCGAGGATGTTGAACGACGAATGAAAGGCGACCAGCGCGATCTGTGCGGTGCCGGCACCGCCCGCCGCAAGCAGGGGAGAGGCCAGGGCGAACCATGGGGTCAACAGAGCGAACGCCATGACGCCGGTCATCAGGTTGTAGATTACATGCGCGAACCCGGTCTGGCGCATCGCGGTCGACCCGCCCACGGTTGCCAGGGCGGCGGTCACCGTCGTGCCGACGTCCATGCCGATGACCATCGCCGCGGCTTGGGGGAACGATATGGCGCCGGTGCCGAGCGCGACCATGGCGGTCGCCACGCCGGCGCTTGATGACTGAATGACCAGGGTGATGCCGATGCCGATGCCGACCAACTGCAGTCGGCCCCAGACCGTATCCGGGGGGAACGTGTCGGGGGTCACCTTGTCCTCGAACGTCGCGATGCCGTGTTGCAGGGCGTCGAGTCCGATGAACAGCAACGAAAAGCCGGCCAGGGCCATGCCCAGATGGCGGACCCGACCGGAACCGAACAGGCGCATNAGAACGCCGGCCAGAATTAACGGCAGAACCAGGGTGTTCAGCTTCAGTTTGAAGCCGACGATGGCGACCAGCCAGCCGGTGACCGTGGTGCCGACGTTGGCGCCGAAGATGACGCCCAGGGCCTGGGGAAAGGTCAGCAGCCCGGCGCCCACGAAGCTGACGGCGGTGACGGTGGTGGCGCTGGACGATTGAATGATCGCCGTCGTGACCGCACCCGCGACCGCGCCCGACGCCGGGCTGGTGGTCATACCCGCGAGAATCCGCCGCAAGGCGTTGCCGGCCAGCCCGCGCAGCCCGTCGGTCAGAACCAGCATGCCTAAAAGGAAAAGACCGATGCCCCCGGCGGCGATCAGGATATTCTGTATCATCGTTATGAAGCATATCCCAACGCGGTTCGGATTGTGATTGATCTATGGCAGACCGTGGTAATATGACGACCGCGATGTTGACCGCGGGCCGGGCGTCGGGCAAAACATGCCCCACGGGCTGTGCCGGCGCGGTTTCTCGCTTGCGCGCCGTCGCGGTCGGGCCCATGTAGGTTGCCGTTGAGCGTTTAAAGGATCCACTTTCATGTCTCAGGAAGCCACGCTTCCCGCCGACCGCGCGTTCGCCTTTGGTCCCAAGGCGCGCCGGGTCAGCGTGCCCGTCCAGATCGGCAAGGTCGCCATGGGCGGCCTCAACCCCATCGTCGTGCAGTCCATGACCAACACGGACACCGCCGACATCGACGGCACGGTCGAACAGGTCCATGCCCTGGCCCAGGCGGGATCGGAAATTGTCCGCGTCACCGTCGATACGGAACGCGCCGCCGCGGCCATCCCGTACATCAAGGAAAAGCTGCTGGCGCGGGGTGTCGACACGCCGATCGTCGGCGACTTCCACTACATCGGCCACAAGCTGCTGGATAGCCATCCGGCCTGCGCCGAGGCCCTGGACAAGTACCGCATCAACCCCGGCAACGTGGGTTTCAAGGAAAAGCGCGACACCCAGTTCTCCAAGATGGTCGAAAAGGCCATCGAATACGGCAAGCCCGTGCGCATCGGCGTCAACTGGGGATCGCTCGACCAGGACCTGGTGGTCCGCCTGATGGACGAGAACGCCAAGTCGGCCAATCCCATGACGGCCGCGGAAGTGACGCAGGAAGCCCTGGTCCAGTCGGCGATTTCCAACGCGCTCAGGGCCGAGGATTTGGGCCTGGCGCGCGACCGCATCGTGCTCAGCTGCAAGGTCTCCGAGGTTCAGAGCCTGATCAAGGTCTACCGCGAACTGGCCAACCGGGGCGATTGGGCCCTGCATTTGGGCCTGACCGAGGCGGGCATGGGATCGAAGGGCATCGTCGCCTCGACCGCCGCCATGGCCGTGCTGCTGCAGGAAGGNATCGGCGACACCATCCGCGTGTCCCTGACGCCGTCGCCCGGCGGCGACCGNACCAAGGAAGTCATCGTCGCCCAGGAAATGCTGCAGACCATGGGCCTGCGCGCCTTCACGCCCCTGGTCACGGCCTGCCCCGGCTGCGGGCGCACGACCTCGACCTTCTTCCAGGAACTGGCCGACACCGTGCAGGGCTACGTGCGCGGCATGATGCCGACCTGGCGCGAACAGTACGACGGGGCGGAAAACCTGTCGCTCGCCGTCATGGGCTGCATCGTCAACGGCCCCGGCGAAAGCAAGCACGCCGACATCGGCATATCGCTCCCCGGCACCGGCGAGGCGCCGACGGCGCCCGTGTTCGTCGATGGGGAAAAGGTCGCGACCTTGCGCGGTGCGGCCATTGCCGAGGACTTCAAGAAAATCGTCGACGACTATGTCGCCCGCAAATACCCGCGTAAGACCGGCAAAGCCACATCCGGCGCCGACGCGGCGGAATAGCGGGACCGGCGGCGATGGCAGACCTGCAACCCGTTCGCGGGACCCACGACATCCTGGCCGACGAGTTCCGCCTGCACCGCCATATCTGTGACCTGGCGGCGGCCCTGGCCGCGCGCCACGGATTCCAGGAAATGACCCCGCCGATCTTCGAGTTCACGGAAGTGTTCTCGCGGACCCTCGGCGAAACGTCCGACGTGGTGACGAAGGAGATGTACACCTTCGACGACCGGGGCGGCGATTCCATCACCCTCCGGCCCGAATTCACGGCCGGCATCGCGCGCGCCTTCATGTCGAACGGCNTGGCCCAGGAAGCGCCGCTGAAGTTCTTCGCCCGCGGTCCCGTGTTCCGCCACGAACGCCCGCAAAAGGGCCGGCTGCGCCAGTTCCACCAGATCGACGTGGAAATTCTGGGCGTGCCGGGGGCGCAGGCGGATATCGAGGTCATCGCCCTGGCCGCNCATATCCTGGACGACCTGGGCGTGGCCAAGGACGTGCGGCTCGAGCTCAATACCCTGGGCGATCCGGACAGCCGGCAGGCCTACCGGGGCGTGCTGCTCGACTACCTGGCCAAATACCGCAACGACCTGTCCGAGGACAGCCGCACGCGGATGGACAAGAATCCGCTGCGCATCTTCGACAGCAAGGACACGGGCGACCAGGAAATCATGTCCTCGGCGCCGCTGCTGCAGGACCATCTGAACGACGCCTCGCGCAAATTCTTCGACGACGTGCTGGCCGGGCTCGACGCCCTGGGCGTCGCATACGAGGTCCAGCCCCGTCTGGTCCGCGGCCTCGATTACTATTCCCACACCGCCTTCGAATTCGTCACCGGCACCCTGGGTGCCCAGGGCACGGTTTTGGCCGGCGGGCGTTATGACGGCCTGATGGAACAGATGGGCGGGCGGGCGACGCCGGGCATCGGCTGGGCCGCCGGGGTCGAACGCCTGGCCATGATGATCGGCGAGGCACCGGCGGGCGAGCGCCCCATCGTGGTCATCCCGCTGGGCGACGATGCCCTTGCCCCGGCCATGAAGGCGGCTCTTGACCTGCGCCGGTCCGGCCATACGGTCGACATGGGCTATTCCGGTAACCTGAAGAAACGCCTGGCACGGGCCGACAAGGCCAACGCCAAGGCGGTGCTGATCCTGGGGTCCGACGAACTGGCGCGGGGGGCGGCGACCCTGCGCAACATGGAAACCGGCACCCAGGCCGAAGTCAAACTGTCCGATATCGTTGAAACCCTGAAGCTTCACTTCTAGCGAGGCCGCCCCATGCCCGAAGACCGCGCGCATTCCGCCCGGCCCTTCGTGGCCGGGGTCAATCACCGGACCAGTTCCCTCGGCCTGCGTGACCAGATGTTCATTGAGGACGACGCCGTGCCCGGCGTGCTCGCCCGTCTGCGCGACGCCGGCGTGGCCGAGGCGGTGCTGCTGTCGACCTGCGACCGGGTCGAGGTCGTGGGTGCGGACCCCGATCCGGCGGCGGCGGCGGACAGGGCGCTGGGCGTGCTGGCGGCGGAAACCCAGGTGCCGCTTGCCGACCTCAAGGCCCAGGCCAACATCGCCGTCGACGAGGCGGCGGTCCTGCATCTGTTCAATATCGCGGCGTCCCTGGCCAGTCTGGTGATCGGCGAGCCCCAGGTTCTGGGNCAGGTCAAGGCGGCCCATCGCCAGGCCAAGGAGGCGGGTCTGCCTGCCGGCGTGCTCGAAGCCCTGTTGCAGGCGGCTTACGGTGCCGCCAAGCGGGTGCGCACGGAAACCGGCGTCGGCGAAGGGCCGGTATCCATCGCCGCCGTGGCGACCATGCTGGTTCAGGATCTGCACGGCGATCTGGCGGACGTGTCGGCGCTGTTGATCGGGGCCGGCGACATGGGCGAGATGGTGGCCGAGGACATGATCGGCGAAGGCCTGACCAACCTGACCGTGATCCACCCCCGCGAACGCCGGGCCAGGCGCACGGCACGGGTGCTGAACTGTAACTTCGATCAATTCGAAAACCTGGCCGATCTGGTGCCCAAGACGGACGTCCTCATCGCGGCCTTGGGCGGCGGCGGGCGGATCGTCGAGAAAAGCCTGGTGGCGGCGGCGCTCAAGGCGCGGCGGCGGCGGCCCATCCTGGTCGTCGATACGGCGGTGCCGGGCGACGTGGATCCGGCGGTCCATGATTTGGACGACGCCTATGTCTANGACTTCGGCGATCTGGAACGCATCGCCATGGAAGGGCTGGTCGGCCGCGGCGCCGAGGCCCAGGCNGCNCAGCGCATCGTCGACGAGGAAGTGCGGGCGTTCCTCAACGGCCGGCGGGAACGGGACGCGGGGCCCCTGGTCGCGGGCCTGCGCCGGTATTTCGAGGACCAGCGCGACCAGGCCCTTTTGGAAGCCGGCGGCGACGCCGAAAAGGCGACCCATCTGCTGGTCGGACGCCTGCTGCACGGGCCGTCGACGCGGTTGCGCCGGGCGGCGGCCGAGGCCGACCTGGACCTGGCGGCGGCGGAACGCCTGATCGCCCATCTGTTTCAGCCCGATCCCCCCGATGCCGACGGCGGCACGGGCGGCGGCGGCAAGGAGAACGGTTAAGTGAGCCTGAACGAGAGCCTGGACCGGGTGCTGACCCGCTACAAGGAATTGGAAGCCCTGATGTCCGAGGGCGGCGCCGGCGGCGACAAGATCGCCAAGCTGGGCAAGGAGTATTCCGACCTGGGCCCGGTGGTCGCGGCGGTCAAGGCCTACCGCAAGGCCCAGGCCGACGCCCAGGGCATGGCCGACCTGCTGGCCGATCCCACGACCGACCGCGACATGCGCGCACTGGCCGAGGAGGAATTCCAGGACTTGAAGGAAACCCTGCCGGCCCTGGAACGTCAGGTGCAGTTGCTGCTGCTGCCCAAGGACGAGGCCGACGAAAAGAACGCGATCCTCGAAGTGCGCGCCGGCACCGGCGGCGACGAGGCGGCATTGTTCGCCGCCGANCTGTTCCGCATGTACCAGCGNTANGCGGAAACCCACGGCTGGCGGTTCGAGGTCATGAGCGTCAACGAAACGGGCATCGGCGGTTACAAGGAAGCCATCGCCACGATTTCGGGCACGGACGTGTTCGCGCGCCTCAAGTTCGAATCCGGCGTGCACCGGGTACAGCGGATTCCGGTTACGGAATCGGGCGGGCGCATCCATACCTCGGCGGCGACCGTCGCGGTCATGCCCGAGGCCGAGGAAGTCGACATCGACATCGCCGATAAGGAATTGCGCATCGACGTGTTCCGCGCGTCCGGGCCGGGCGGCCAGTCGGTCAACACCACCGATTCCGCCGTGCGCATCACCCACCTGCCGACCGGCCTTGTGGTCATCCAGCAGGACGAGAAATCCCAGCACAAGAACCGGGCCAAGGCCATGAAGGTGCTGCGCGCGCGGCTGTACGAACGCGAACGCCAGATCCGCGACGACGCCCGCGCCGCCCAGCGCAAGGGTCAGGTCGGGTCCGGCGACCGGTCGGAGCGTATCCGCACCTATAACTTCCCCCAGGGCCGGGTCACCGACCACCGCATCAACCTGACCCTGCACAAGCTGGACCGGGTGATGGAAGGTGACCTGGACGACCTGATGGACGCCTTGATCAGCGAAGACCAGGCGAGCCGNCTGGCCGAGATCGCGTGACGCTGACCAGGAGCCGCTTTGCCCCGGGCACCCTGGGCCATGCCGTGGACCAGGCGGCGGCCGATCTGGCGGCGGCGGGCATCGACACGGCCCGCCTCGACGCCCGCCTGCTGACCGCCCATGTCCTGGGCCGGGACGCATCCTTCGTGCTGACCCATCCGGAAACGGAACTGAGCGACGAACAGCGCGGCGCGGCCCAGCGCCTGATCGCCCGCCGCGCCGCGCACGAGCCCGTGTCGCGCATTCTGGGGGAGCGGGAATTCTGGTCCCTGACCTTTCGGGTGACCGGGGCGACNCTGACGCCGCGCCCGGAAACGGAAACCCTGGTTGAAGATGCCCTTGCCCGAATTCGCGCCATGGGCCGGGAAGGGGAGGCGCTCCGCATTCTCGACCTCGGCACCGGCACGGGGTGCTTGTTGCTGGCCGTGCTGTCGGAACTGCCGCGGGCCGAGGGGCTCGGCATCGACATCAGCCCGGACGCGGTCACCGTGGCGGCGGACAACGCCCGGCGCTTAGGCCTGGGCGGGCGGGCGCGCTTTCAGGTCGGGGACTGGACGGCCGGCCTGGCGGGGGCGTTCGATGTGATCTTGTCCAACCCGCCCTATATCGCCGAGGCCGACCGCGAAACGCTGCCGCCGGAAGTCCTGGGGTTCGACCCCCCTGGGGCCCTGTTCGCGGGACCGCGCGGGCTTGACGCCTATGCCGCCATCGCGCCCCANGCGGCCAAGCTTCTGGCACCCNGGGGAATCGTCATCGTTGAATTGGGCCAGGGACAGGAAGTGGCGGTCGCCGAAATCTTTCGCCGCGCCGGACTGGTCCCCGATGGGACGCGCGCCGATCTGGCGGGAATCCCACGCTCATTCGCCGCCGTGGCGCGGCGCGGATGACCCCGCAAAAAAATGTTGGAAATGCGGGGGAACCGGTCTAGGGTGCCCATGGTGGCTGTAAGGCCACTTGGGCGGATCGTCCTGTGTGACGCGTCATCGATATCCGAAAATCAAATGAAATTCGGAACCAGGTCGCGGCACCGGACAGGCCCCCCGGGATTTCCCTGAGCAAAGTGACGTGCGTCTCCGTTGGGTAACGAGGCGGTCGTTCTTTGAACAGCCGATACGGCGGACAGGCGTGGTTTGTCTGTCACCGTGGCGGGTGGGGCTGGACCTTAATTCGGCCGGCCGAAATGGGAAGCGTACCCAGCAGCCCGCTAACAGCAGTGTTGCAAGGAAAATGAACAAGAACACCAACAACAGACGGTCGCGCGGCCGCGGCGGAAAACAACGTCACGGCAACGTTCGTAATCAAACCTTCGAAAGCAACGGCCCCGGCGTCAAAGTCCGCGGCTCGGCCCAGCAGGTTCTCGATAAATATCTGCTCCTGGCGCGGGATGCTTCCTCCGCCGGCGACCGGATCATGGCTGAATCCTACTTTCAGTTCGCGGAACACTATTTCCGACTGCTGAACACGGATGAGCAGCGCAACGCCGACCGCAACGGCCAGAACCGGGGACGTCCCGACGGCGGTGTCCGTCAGACCCCTGGCGGCGCCGAAGGCGGGCCCGAGGATAACATGGGCGGCGATTACGACGACGACATGGACAACGACGGCGATCAGGACGACGACGCCGACGCAGAGGTCATTCGCACCGACCGGCCGCAGGCGAATACCGGCGATAGCCGTGACGACCGTGGCAGCCGCGACGACCGCGGCAATGGCCGAAACGGTTCCGGTAACGCCGCCGAGGCCATGGATGACGCCGATGCGCCGGAGGCGAAACCCGCCCGTGCCCCCCGTGGACGCCGTCGCAAGGCGCCGGAACCTCGGCAGGACGGCCAGCAGGCCGAACTGCCCATGGATGCCCAGCCCAACGCGCAGCCTGACGTGAAACCCGAACAGCCCGCGGCTACAGACGCCGCCGATTGACTGCCTGAATTCCTCAAGCGCGATCCCTGATCGCGCCGCCTTAAAGATCAACGAGGCGAGAGGAACTCTCCGACGGCGACCGGTCCGGCTTTCGTGACCCGGACGAACACGCCCATGTCGATATGGCCGAATCCGGCCTGCAGGAACTTGACGATGTTCAGGTCGCGCTCGGCCGTCGCCGGGTTGACGTTGATCGCCGCACAGCGGTCGATGCGTTCGGTCACCGTCGCCTCGGCGGCGCCGAGGACGACCGTCTTGCCCAGCCATTCGAACTCGGCCCAGGGCTCGATCCCGTCGATGTAGACATTGGCGCGAAAGCGCAAGGGGTCGACGGTTGCCTGGACGACCCGTTCCAGGTCGCGGATCGACGCCAGATTGATGACGGAAATCACCGGGTCGGGTTGGTCGGTCAGATGCTGGCCCGGATTGGCCTCGACCAGGTGCGGCCGGCCTTTGGCCTCGTCCTTCATGTAGGCGGTGAAGAAATCCTCGATCATGGTGCGGCCGATGCGGTCGGTGATGTTGCCGCGCGCGACCTGACGGCCCTGACGCTTGACGGTCAGCACGCCGGTGGCGTCGTCGAAGGACGTTTCCAGGGTCGCCAGCTTTTCGTTCTTCACCAGNGCCAGGAAGTTGCGCTTGGGCATCCATTCCAGGTGGTGGCCGCCGCTGACGGGGGTCGACCCCAGGGCCATGGCGAAGCGCCGGTCGCCGGGCAGATATTCATCGACCGCAAGCGTGGTGGCGTCGAGCGCCTCGGGCGTCAGGCCCTTCACCGGATAGCGGTAGATATGTTTGATTTCGGCCTTCATGGGAGGGCAAGGCTCGCCCTTTCATCGCCCGTCGTCAACGTTTGAAATATTAATCCGTTCCGACATTGCATGCGCGACGCCATAACCCTATTTCAGTTGCGGGAATAGGCGGTCTATTGCCCTGCACATTGCCGCCGCAAANGNCTATGTTTGCATGGGATGTGCACTAACCCTTGAGAGGGGCGGCCGGTTCGCCGATTATCGGGAACGCACCGCTCTGTCGCCAAAGGACGGGACAGATGGAATTTGAAAAATTTACCGAGCGCGCGCGCGGNTTCATTCAGAGTGCGCAATCGCTTGCCATTCGCGAAACCCACCAGCAGTTCACGCCGCTGCACCTTCTCAAGGTGCTGTTGGACGACAAGGAAGGCCTTGCCGCCTCGCTGATCGAGGCCGGCGGCGGCAACGCCCAGCGCGCGCTGCGCCTGACCGAAGGCGAATTGAAGCGCCTGACCAAGGTCGAAAGCGACACGGTGCAGATCTATCTGGCGTCGGAAACGGCCAAGCTGTTCGATCAGGCGCAGCAGATNGCCGACAAGGCCGGCGACAGTTTCGTCACGGTCGAAATNCTGCTGCTCGCCATGGTCATGGCCCAGGGCACCAAGGCCGCCGATATCCTGAAGGAAGCGGGCATCACCCCGCAAGACCTGAACACCGCGATCAAGGAATTCCGCAAGGGCCGCGCCGCCAATTCGGCCAATGCCGAGGACGCCTATGACGCGCTCAAGAAATACGCCCGCGACCTGACCCAGGCGGCCATGGACGGCAAGCTCGATCCGGTGATCGGCCGCGACGAGGAAATCCGCCGCGCCATCCAGGTGNTGTCGCGCCGGACCAAGAACAACCCGGTGCTGATCGGCGAGCCCGGCGTCGGCAAGACCGCCATCGTCGAGGGCNTGGCGCTGCGCATCGTCAACGGCGACGTGCCGGAAACCTTGAAGCAGAAGCGCCTGATGGTACTCGACCTGGGGGCGCTGGTCGCGGGTGCCAAGTTCCGCGGCGAGTTCGAGGAACGCCTGAAGGCGGTCCTGGCCGAGGTCACGGCGGCGGCCGGGCAGATCATCCTGTTCATCGACGAGATGCACACCCTGATCGGCGCCGGCAAGGCCGAGGGCTCGATGGATGCCTCCAACCTTCTGAAACCGGCCCTGGCGCGGGGTGAGCTGCACTGCGTCGGCGCCACGACCCTGGACGAATACCGCAAGCATGTGGAAAAGGACGCGGCCCTGGCCCGCCGGTTCCAGCCCGTGTTCGTGGGCGAACCGACGGTCGAGGACACGGTCTCGATCCTGCGCGGGATCAAGGAAAAGTACGAACTGCACCACGGCGTGAAGATCCACGACAGCGCCCTGGTCGCGGCGGCGACTCTTTCCAACCGCTACATCACCGACCGTTTCCTGCCGGACAAGGCCATCGACCTGATGGACGAAGCCGGNTCGCGGGTGCGCATGGCCGTCGATTCCAAGCCCGAGGAACTGGACGAACTCGACCGCCGGGTCATTCAGTTGAAGATCGAGCGCGAGGCCTTGAAGAAGGAAACGGACAAGGCGTCCAAAGACCGGCTCGGCAAGCTCGAGGTCGAGTTGGCGGACCTGGAAGAAAAATCCGCCGCCATGACGGGCGAGTGGGAAAAGGGCAAGGCGTCGCTCGCCGATACCACCAAGCTGAAGGAAGAGTTGGAAAAGGCCCATCTGGCCCAGCAACAGGCGCTGCGCGCCGGCGATTACGAAAAGGCCGGCGANTTGCAGTANGACCTGATNCCCCGGCTNGAGGACAAGCTGAAGAAGGCNGAGGAGGCCGACGGCTCCGTCGTCGTCGAGGAAGCGGTAACGGAAGAGCATATCGCCCAGGTGGTCAGCCGCTGGACCGGTATTCCCGTCGACAAGATGCTCCAGGGCGAGCGCGACAAGCTGCTGCAGATGGAAGCCAACCTGGGCCGCCGCGTGGTCGGTCAGTCCGAGGCGGTGACCGCCGTGGCCAATGCCGTGCGCCGCTCGCGCGCCGGGTTGCAGGACGCCAACCGGCCCATGGGCTCGTTCCTGTTTCTGGGTCCGACCGGTGTCGGCAAGACGGAACTGACCAAGGCGTTGGCCGAATTCCTGTTCGACGACGANACGGCGATGGCCCGCATCGACATGTCCGAATACATGGAAAAGCATTCGGTTTCGCGGCTGATCGGCGCCCCTCCGGGCTATGTCGGCTATGACGAGGGCGGGGCGCTGACCGAAGCCGTGCGCCGCCGGCCCTATCAGGTCGTGCTGTTCGACGAGATCGAAAAGGCCCATCCGGACGTGTTCAACGTGCTGTTGCAGGTGCTTGACGACGGCCGCCTGACCGACGGTCAGGGCCGCACGGTGGATTTCCGCAANACGCTGATCATCATGACCTCCAACCTGGGCGGCGAAATCCTCGCCGGGCAGGAAGACGGCCACGATTCGGCCGAAGTGCGNGGCCCGGTCATGGANATCGTGCGCCAGGCCTTCCGCCCGGAATTCCTCAACCGCCTGGACGAGATCATCCTGTTCCACCGNCTGTTCCCCGAGCACATGGGCGGAATCGTGGACATTCAGCTGCAGCGCCTGCGCAAGNTGCTGACCGACCGCCACATCGCGCTGGACCTCGACGCGGCGGCGCAGGACTGGCTTGCCGAAAAGGGCTATGATCCGGTCTATGGTGCGCGGCCNCTCAAGCGGGTGATCCAGAAGGAATTGCAGAANCCCCTGGCGTCCATGATCCTGGAAGGCTCCATTGCGGACGGCTCCAAGGTCAAGGTCTCGGTCGAGGGCGGCAAGCTGACCATCAACGGCAAGGCAGTGGAGGCGGAAGCGGCCTGATGAACATGACACCTGCATCGGCCCCGCATTGTCCCGTCTGTGACGGGGCCGAGCAGGCGTTCGAAATGACGGCCCGCGGCCACGATCTCTACCGCTGCGGCGCCTGTGCGACGGTCTACGTCCATGGCCTGCCGTCCAATGCGGAGGTGGCGGCCGGGTACGACGATTCCTACGACGGCGCCACCACGGGTTACTTCGCCAAGGTCGACAAGAAGATGCGCCGCTCGCGCGGCCGCATCCGCCAACTCAAGAAGCTGGTGCCCTCGGGGGCGCGGTTCCTCGACGTCGGCTGCAACGGCGGCTTCGTGGTCGAGGCCGCGCGCGAGGCGGGTCTCGACGCCTGGGGGCTGGAGGTCGATGGCGTGTCCCTGGCCTATGCCCGCGAACACTATCCCAAGAACACCTATTTCCTGGGCCTGGTCGAGGACTTCCAGCCGGACCAGGGGTTCGATCTGATCTATACCTCCGAGGTCATCGAACATGTTGCCGAGGTGCGGCCGTTCATGGCGGCGATCGTGCGGCTGCTGAACCCGGGCGGCGTGGTCTATGTGACGACGCCGGACATCAGCCATTGGCGGCGGCCCCGCGACCTGGACAGCTGGGACGGCTTCAACCCGCCGGTCCATTGCGTCTATTTCAACCCGGCCAGCATGCGCCGCCTGCTGGAAAGCCTGGGGCTTGAGGTCGTGAAGAAGCTGCCGGCCTTCAAGCCGGGCATGAAGTTCATCGCGCGGAAGCCTCGTTAACCTTCGAAAGCTTGTGATTTCCGTCACTTTATCGATTCCGGAATGATATTAGCCTGATCCCCAGAAAGGATCGGCGTGATGGCTGATGTGACCCTCAGCAAAGGCGTTCGGGCCAACCTGCTGCAATTGCAGCGGAACGAAGCCCTGCGCCTACAGGTCGCCGACCGTCTGACGACGGGGCGGCGGGTCAACCGCGTCGCCGACGATCCCCAGGATTTCTATGCCGGCCGCGCGGCGGCCAACCGGGTCGGCGATCTGTTCGACCTGAAATCCGGCATCAATCAGGCCCTGTCGTCGGCCGAGCCGCGTCGGTCGGTCTGCATGCGGTCGAGGATCTGACCCGCCAGCTGCGCGGCATTGCGACCGCCGCCCGCGGCGGCACGGCGGAACAGCGCCAGGCGGCGGCGGAACAATTCGACCAGATTCGCACCCAGATTTCCGACCACGCCGGCGATACGTCCTATGCCGGGGTCAATCTGATCGACGATCCGGCGGACGACCAGACGACGCGGGTCGGCGATCTGTCCGGCGCCACGATCACGGTCGAGGGCGGAGCGTCCTCGGCCGATGCGCTGGGTATCGGTACGGCCGCCGGCGATTACAACGGCTTCGCCACGGACGCGGACATCGACGCCGCCCTGGCCGACCTTGCGGGCGCGGCCCGGCAGGTNCGCTCGACCGGGCAGCGCGTCGGCTCGGACATCGCGGCGCTGACGACNCGCGGGCAGTTCACCCAGAATCTTTCCAACACTCTGCGGGCGGCCGAGGACAAACTGACAGGCGCCGACCTGAACGAGGACGCGGCGCGCCAGATGGCGTTGCAGCTTCAGGACCGTTTCGCGACCGCCGGCCTGCGCTTCACCGTGCGCACGGAAAGTCTGGTCGCCGATCTTCTCAATACGGGAAGGCCGTGATGCANNTGATCCGACAACATACCGCCGCCTCGCGCGCCTACGGCCGGGCGCACCATTCGGTCATCTGCGGCCGCCCGGCCGAGGCCGAGGCCTTCGCCCGGGCCGCCGCCCANCTGCGCGNNGCCGCCGAACGGCCCCATGACCGGGCCATCCTGGTTCGGGCCCTCGGCTACAATCAGAAACTTTGGACGATCATGCAGGCCGAAGCCTCGGATCCGGGCCACCCCGCGCCGGCGGACATGCGGGACGACATGCTGTCCCTCGCCCGGTTCATGGACCGCGCCATGGCGGCGGCACTCTCGGCGGCGCACCCTGATCTGGACGGCATGATCGCGATCAACGCCAGTCTCTCTTCCGGCCTGTTCGGCCGCCNCGCCTAGGCTGCGCGTCAGACCCGGTCGGCGAGGCTGTAAGCCCGCGCCACTGGGCGATCGCCTCTTTCGGCATCCCGGGCGTTATGCGTCGAGGAAGCCTTTGACGTGGTTCAGGAACAGCGCGGGCGCTTCCGCATGAGCCCAATGGCCGACGCCGGGCAGGACCTCGACGCGGGCGGCGGGAAACAGGCGTTCGATCTCGCCATGATGATGCGGGCCGATGTAATCGGACGCCCCGCCGGCCAGGAACAGGGCCGGTCCCCGATAGCTGTGGCCATGGGGCGGCGTCTCGAAGNCCAGCAGATCTTCCATGGCGGCACTCAGGGCGTCCAGGTTGACCCGCCATTTGAAGCCCCCGTCCCCGCTTTCCAGATTCTGNAGCAGGAACGCGCGGATGCCGGAGTTCCGTTCCGCAGATGCCAATTGGGCGTCCGCGTCCTTGCGCGAGGCGATCCGGGACAGGTCGATGGCNCGCAGCGCTTCGACGTAATGGATGAAGGTGCCCGGCGAGGGGGCGGGCGCGATATCGACCACGGTCAGGCTGCCGACCAGTTCGGGATGGGCAAGCGCCAAGGTCATGGCCGCCTTACCGCCCATGGAATGGCCGATCACGTCGATCGGTCCCAGGCCGTGGGCGTGGATGAAGTGAGCCACGTCGGCGGCCAGGGCGGGGTAGGTCATGGCCGCGTCCCAGGGGCTTTCGCCGTGGTTGCGCAGGTCCAGGCAGAGCACCCGGCGGTGGGCGGAAAGGGATTTGGCGATGGCTCCCCAATTGCGCTTGGAACCGAACAGGCCGTGCAGAATCACCAGCGGCTTGCCGGCGCCGCTGTCCGTGAAGGCAAGGGGGAGAGGGATTGGGTCCGCCATGAGGGGGGCTCCGCCTGATCCTTGGGGGCGCGGCGCCCGGTCGGATTATCGGGCGTCCGCCACGTCGCGTTGTCTGTCGGTCTTCTGGTTATCGTCCAGGCGGGCGAACTGCAAGTCCATCTGGTCCTTGGCAGCCAGGAAGCGTGCCAGTTCCTTGCCCGTCAGCTTGCGGCCCGACGGCATGCGCACGCTCAAGGGATTGACCTGTCCACCGTCGACCAGAATCTCGTAATGCAGGTGCGGGCCCGTGGACCGGCCGGTGGTCCCGACATAGCCGATGACCTCGCCCTGACGCACCCGTTTGCCNTGGNCCATGCCGCGGGCGAAGGCCTTCATATGGGCNTAGGCCGTGTGATAGCGCCCGTTGTGGCGGATGTTGATGTAGTTGCCGTAGCCGCCCTTGCGCCCGGCAAAGGTGACGACGCCGTCGCCGGCGGCATAGATCGGCGTGCCCGGGGGGGCGGCGAAATCGACGCCCCGGTGCATCTTGGTATAGCCCAGGACAGGATGGCGGCGCTTGCCGAAACCGGACGACAGGCGGGCGCCGTCGATGGGCGTGCGCATCAACGCCTTGCGCGCGCCTTGGCCCTTGTCGTCGAAATAGTCGACGTCGCCGGCGGCGGTGACGAAGCGGTACAGCGGCCGGCGNTCGCCGGACAGGGTCAGGGCCGCGAAATGCACGGTGCCGGCATGGACCANACGGCCTTCCTCGTCGCGNACTTCCTCGTAGGTGACTTCGAAGGCGTCGCCCTCGCGGATGTCGCGTTGGAAATCGACGTCCCAGGAATAGATTCGAATCAGCTCCGCCAGCACGTTGGCCGGCAGGCCTTGGGCCTCTCCCGCCAGATAAAGGGAACTGGTGATGGGGGCGGCGACGCGGGCGAGCGATCGTTTGACCTTCTTGGCTTCCTTGACGGCGGTGAAACTGTCGTCCANGTGGCGCTTGACCACGATCTCGTGGCGGAAGTCCGGCTCGAACCCGAAGCCCAGGAAGGTGCCGGGCTTGGCGCCCGTGCGCGGGCCGTCGGGCCCACCCTCGGGCGCGCGGAAACGGACCACGATCTTCTGGCCGGGCAGCAGGCGGCGCGGGTCGTAGGCGTCGGCGAAGGCGCGCATCGCCGCGTCGGCGTCACCGCCCGTGACCCCGGCCCGGGCCAGTACGCCGGCCAAAGTCTCGCCGGCGCCGATGGTTTCCGTGGCGCTGATCACGGCGGGGCCCTGGTCGGGCGATTCCGTCTCGCGGCTGCCGGGATGAATGATGCGGTGGGTCGCCAGACCCGAGGCCGCGGCCGGATGGCCCAGGCTCAAGGGGGCCAATGCGAAGGTCGGCTCGCCGTCGCCGCCAAGCAGCTTGCCCATATTCTGAGGGGTCTTCAATACCAGTCCGGCCGAACCCAGAACGACACCGAAGAACGCTCCCGCCGCAAGGAGTGTCCGCATACGCATAAGAGAAGTCCGCCACCTTGTCTGCCCAGCCGGTTGTCCGCTACCCAGCCAGACCACCGTCGTTTGCCCCGTCAGAACGCCGCCGCTGTATCCAGACGGCGATGCCTGTTCGCACTTTCAAAGCCCCTTGGAATCGGCCGGCCAGCCTTGTCCGGCGCTGAATTCCCTTACGCTTTTGCCCAACAATGTGTGGGGAGGCTGGTGTTGTCAAGTATCGATCGGGGATTCATTCATAGGAATCAATATTATAGAAGATGACTCTTATATATTGTTTCATATAAGGCGCTTACGGCACCGNAATCCCAGGGGACTTGCTCTCCGCGCGCTGAAGAAGCCGCTCCGCTGCCGGCGAAGCTGCCGATGGGGTGNNGATTTGCCCCCTGGATTCGTCGGGCAGGGCGGATTTTTACCCTCCGTTAAGGCCTTGCGCGGCGGATTTCCGGGCTTTCCCCGCCATTGCAATAAAATGACAAAAGGGGTTTGACAGGGCGCGGCAGCCTGCGTATAACCCCGCCTCCACCAGCGACGGGGGCGACGGCGACAAACCGGGCGCCCCTAATATTTGCTTCGGTGGCGGGGACTTAGGTTCCTGAATAAGTTTCGCGGCTTCGTCCGCACGGCTGTTTGACATTGTGGTTTAAGGAAGGGATACGCGGGCGGCGTTTTGTGCGCTGTACGGGTAGGACCGGTCGCTGTTTAGGTTTAGGTGGCGATAGCCT
>JGI25322J35698_1000908_pt1 | contig 24052 bp, 23 predicted proteins | sample AutmiccBRH37_all_FD_35698 | JGI IMG/M metagenome (IMG submission 35698) | reverse complement strand
GAGCTGCGGTTTCCGGGAAGAATCCTGCGCGCCGCATGAAGTTCACGCTTCGTTCGACCTTAGCGTACGATTCTCCGCAAATCTTGTCCTGACCCCGTAAAGGCTGGAGTTGGCATCTCTCTAGTTCTGGCGTCAGCCGTATCGGACGAGGTGCGGGCCGGAAGCCTGCGTGCCTTACCCTTCCCTGACCCGCCGCTACGAAAGGACCTGTTTGTCGCTTGGCGCACCGGCATTTCGGGCATGCCTATACCGGCCTTCGCCCAGCATCTATTGAACGCTCACTGCAATGAGACGGTATCCGCTCGCTGACGTCAGCGCCTCTCGAATCGGCTACATGCGCGTTTTGTTGGTCATGAACGCGTATTTCGCACGGTCTAAGCGGTCGCTCAACCGGTTCGATGATTGAGTGAGGAGCTTAAATGCGACGTCAAAGAGCGTGGGTACAGGCGATCTGTTTTCGCATGCGCTCTGCGGTCAGCTGAAGGCGGCCCAGCTCCATCAACCCATGTCATGGGTTCGTGTTTCTTAGTCGATCTGGCTAGCTTCTCCTGTGGCGAATGTCCGCAAAGTGGCAACCAAGCCGCCCTCGGCAACCAATCGAAAGCGCAGAATTCCACTCCACCGCGACGTTCCTGCCCTCTGCCGGAAAAGGCCGCAGTGGCTCATGGCTTGCCGTACAACTTTCTCGAACCAAGGTCCGAAAGGGGTCCGGGAGCGGCCGGAGAAGGCACGAAGCTGTCCCCCTCGCATACTTCAGGTTTCGCGCTTGCGACGACTGAGCAGCTTTTCACCATCGGCTCTCAACTCGCCTTCTGGCCCGACAAACCGGTAGAGCGTCTGCCGGGTAATTCCGAGTTCGGCACAGAGATCGCGCACCTTGGTTGCCGGTTGTCCCATGGATGCGGCGGCAAGCCGCAGCTTGGCTGGCGTCATCTTGAAGGGGCGGCCGCCGTTGCGCCCTCGGGCGCGGGCTGACGCCAGGCCTGCCTTAGTCCGTTCGACGATCAACTCACGTTCGAACTCAGCCAGCCCGGCGAAGATGGCGAATACCAGTCGGCCGTTGGTAGTGGTGGTGTCGATCGATGCGCCTTCGCCAGCCAATATCTTCAGACCAATGGCGCGTTTGGTTAGATCGCCGACCAGGTTGACCAGATGACGTAGATCACGGCCGAGCCGATCCAGTTTCCAAACCACGAGTGTGTCGCCAACACGCAGCGCCTTCAGGCATGCCTCAAGACCGGGTCGGTCGTCGCGGCGGCCCGAGGCTGCATCCTCATAGATATGGTCAGGCAGAACGCCGGCCCTGATCAGGGCGTCGCGCTGCAGGTCGTGGGCTTGACTGCCATCAGCTTTCGAGACCCGTGCGTATCCGATCAACAATGTCATTTATACGTCCGTTTGTGTGACATTCTTCATTTGGTCGCGCCAAAGTCTGTAGATTGTCACATAACCCGTCTTGCAATGTAAGCTCCATGAACGGTTATCTCCGATCTTTTTGTGACGAACGGAGTACCCATGCCCCGCCGGATGATTTTGACGGATGCCGAACGGCAGAATTTCCTTGCTCTTCCCATTGATGACGACACTCTGATCCGGCATTGGTGCCTCGATGACGATGATCGCCATCTTATCGAAACTCGACGCCATGATGACACTCGGTTGGGATTAGCGCTTCAGCTCTCTGCTCTTCGTTATCCCGGCCGCCTGATTCAGCGGGGGGAAGTCATCCCTTCTGTGGCGCTGTCGTTTCTGGCCGAACAACTCGGGATCGAGCCAGAGGCACTTTCCACTTTTGCACGGAGAGCACCAACCCGCTATGAGCAGCTCGCCATCCTGCGCCAGCACTATGGCTTCACTGAACTGTCACACCCGTTGCGCGCCGATCTGCTTGCATTTGCACGCGGCATTGCGATCGCTTCGACGAAAGACAAATTTGTCGTTGCAACACTGGCTGACGAGATGCGGCGGAGGCGCATCATTATTCCCGGCATTACCGTGCTCGAACGGTTGGCGGGGCAGGCTTGCACTGAAGCCGAGGAGGCGCTGTATACCGATGTCGCCGGAAGATTGACGCCGGACCTTGTTCTTCGGATGGAAACATTGCTCGGCGCGGGACGACGCGCAAAACAGAGCGGCATATCCTGGTTGCGAGAACCTCCCGGTAAAGCCGGGGCAACGGCCATGCGGGGATTGATAGATCGACTGGAGGCCGTGCGTCATGTCGGTGTCCCCAATGATGTGCTTCAAGCGATCCCGGCTCACCGTGTTCGTCGGATGGCACAGGAAGGTCGTCGTCTGACTGCCCAGAATTTTGAGCAGATGCGGCCAGGCCGCCGTCACGCGACATTGGCCGCGTTTTTTCTGGAAATGGAAATAGCACTCACCGACGCGGCGATCAGCATGTTCGAGACGTTGATTGGCAAGAGTTTTCGGCAGGCAGAGGCAGCCCGTGACAAGCAACTCCTCGAAACCGCATCGTCGGCGACATCCGCACTCGATTTCTTCGTCAATTTTGGCGAAGCCATAACCGCCCAACGCGAAGCTGGGCTTTCTCTTGATGAGGCGGTGACCACTGTCGCGAGCTGGGAAGAGCTCATTCAGGCAACAGCTTCGGCGAAGGCAGTGAGAAGGCCTCGCAGCGAGGATGATTTGATCACCTACCTGCCGGCTCAATATGCTCGCATCCGGCGGTTCGCGGCTGCATTTCTGGCCTCGTTCACCTTTGAAGGAAACCGCCGAAACGTACATATCATTGAAGCTATTGTGCAGATGGAAACTGCCTGGAGGAAAGGGGCCAGATCAAACGATCGGCCCTGGATCCGCAAGGCGTTGCTGCTGGCGAATGCGCGATGGCGCAAGGAAATCGTCGGCGCTGATGACGTGATCGACCGGAAGATGCTGGAACTCTTTCTCATCGTCGAGCTGAAAAACAGGATTGCCGCCGGCGACATATGGATCAGGGGTTCCCGCGCCTACCGCGCACTCGACGAGTACATGATCTCGCACCAGACGTTTGCCGTCATCAAAGCCGAGGCCCGCATTCCGGTCGCGATTCCGATCGATGTCGAGACCTATCTCGCCCAGAAGGCCGACGCTCTGGATCAAAAGCTGCGTGAGGCGACACGTCGCCTGGAAACTAGTCGAGGCGATACCCGCATCGGCGCAAAAGGATTGCGGGTCCCAGCGGTCAGAAGCACGGAAACCGAAGCCGCAATCGCGTTCGCAAGGCGGGTGGCGACAGCCATGCCGCCAATCCGGTTGACGGACCTTGTGGCCGATATCGACCGGATGACCGGCTTCAGTTCGTTATTCGAGCACCTCCAGACCGGTCGGTCACCTTCCGATCTGCGGGTGTTCTATGCGGCGCTGATCGCCGAAGCCACAAATCTCGGCTTCTCGAAGATGGCGCATGCCTGTCCCGGCATCACGCGCCGCCAGCTACAGCAGATGGCAATCTGGCATTTTCGCGAGGAGACATTCGCTCTGGCGCTCGCCAAACTGGTTGAGGCTCAACACTCTGCCCCGTTCTCAACAGTGTTCGGCTCGCACGCTGTTTCCTCGTCGGACGGACAACATATCCATCTTGGCGACGGCGGCGAAGTCGCAGGCGGCGTCAATGGCAGGTATGGAAACAACCCGATTATCAAGCTCTACACCGCAATCTCTGGTCGCTACGCGCCCTTTCATACCAAAATCATCGCCGCAACGGCAAGTGAAGCCGTTCACGTGCTTGACGCATTGCTGGAAACCGACGCTGGCCTTAATATTGTCCGACACCACGTCGATGGCGGCGGCGTCAGCGATCTTGTATTCGCCCTCTGTCATGCGCTCGGCTTCGCATTCGTGCCGCGCATCCCCGATCTCGACGGGCGATGCCTCTACGCCTTCGGACTGGCCAAACAATACGGAATTCTTCAGAATGTCATGGGTGACCGGATTGACGCCGATCTGATCCGGACGCATTGGGATGATATCTTGCGCCTGATGACCTCGCTACGCACGCGCACCGTCAGCGCCTCGCTCATGCTGAAGCGATTGTCGGCGACAACGAGGCAAAGCGGTCTTGCCCAGGCGTTGCGCCAGATGGGACGGATTGAACGAACCCTCTTCACCCTCGACTGGATCAACGACGAGCAATTGCGAAAGACAACTACCGCTGAATTGAACAAGGGCGAAAGCCGGAACAGCCTTGTTCGGGCAGTCAATCTTCATCGTCTCGGCCGTTTCCGCGATCGCAGTCAGGAAAACCTGTCGATCCGGGCATCCGCTCTCAATCTGGTTGTCACCGCCATCATTCACTGGAACACAATCTATATCGGCCGCGTCATCGATGCCCTGCGCAGTGCAGGACAGGCTATCCCGGATCATCTGCTGTCCAGCCTGTCGCCTCTCACATGGGAGCATGTGAACCTGACCGGCGATTACCTCTGGGAAGAAAAGCCGGCTCTCGACAAAAACGGGTTCCGAGCCATCCCGTTCAACCCATGATCCGCCTGCCGTATATCTGTGCCCCTTTAATGTTCAGGGGCCAATATCGCATGGGCTTTCGAGATGGAGAAAGGGGCAAGGGCTGCGCCTAAAGAAGTTAGCTGTTTACTAGCGGCTAGCAGTTAGCAATAAGGTTGCAAGCGGCTGCGTAACAGCTTATAAAGTGCCCGCAGCTAACATGCTGCTGGCCATTAGATGAACGGAGGGCGCATGGCGGTCATATCATTTGTTTCGAGCAAAGGCGGGGTTGGCAAAACGACTTCGGCCGTTGTCCTCGCCGGCGAGCTAGTCGCGGCGGGTCGCAAGGTCGCGTTGATCGACGCGGACCCCAACAGGCCCCTTGTAGCCTGGTCGCAGCTTCGCCCGGTTCCGGAATCCCTTCGGCTCATAGTCGATGACTCGGCCGAAACAATCATAGACACGATTGAGGATGCCCGCGCCGACGCCGATTTCGTCATAGTTGACCTAGAAGGGACCGCGACCGATCGCGTCGGCTTCGCTGTCGCCCGGTCGGATTTGGTTCTGATTCCACTGCAAAGCTCGGTTCTCGACGCAGCCGAGGCCGCGAAATCGGTCAAGCTGGTGCGCCAAATGTGGAAGGTGGCGAACCGGGAAATTCCATATCGCGTGTTCTTTACCCGCGTGCCGCCCGCGATCCGCGAGCGGACGGCACGCGACATAGAGCGGCAGTTTACCGGCGCTGCGGTCCCGGTGCTGCCGGCGACTTTGATCGACCGGGCGGCCTATCGGACCTTGTTTTCCTTGGGCGGCACGCTGCACGAGCTGGAAACGGCCGATGTGTCCGGACTGGAGACAGCCAAGGAAAACGCCCGCGAATATGCGCAAGCCGTCATCAACGCCATTAGGGGAGGGAACGCAGCATGACCGCCGATGACAAGAAACGCGCAACGCTCGACTTTGGCGAGGAACTCAACACGCCGCCAGTGCCGCCCGTTGATCCGAACGCGGTCAAGGCCGCCGCCCGCGCTGCGGGTTTCCGCGAAACTCCGAAAGCCGCCGAGCTATTGCCGTCTTCTCCTGGGCGACCCCCGCGCCGTACGCGGCGCAAGACAGGCCGCACGGAACAGTTCGCAACCCGGCTGAGGGCCGACACCATCGAAGCGATCTATGCCTATGCGGACCGCCACGAGATCACGCTTGCCGAGACGATCGAACGAGCAATGAGCGCACTTGGCGAAGGCGAGCAGTAGCGGTTTCGCTTGTTCGCTTATACAAACTTTGATATAAAGGGTTTATGGCTGACATGAAACGGCTCGAATTTCTTGGGGATTCCCTTGAGCAGTTGCGGGAGTTTCCCGAGACGGCGCGGAAAGAGGCCGGTGTCCAGCTTCACAAGGTTCAGCAGGGTTTTGAACCAAGCGACTGGAAGCCGATGGCGAGCGTAGGGCAGGGGGTGCGGGAAATCCGCATCCGCGACGAGGCCGGAGCCTTCCGGGTGCTCTACATCGCTAAGATAGAGGATGCCGTCTATGTGTTGCACGCCTTCCAGAAGAAGACGCAGCAGACGGCGAAACGAGATTTGGACCTAGCCGCGACCCGGTTGCGGCAAATCTAGCGGAGGCGTGACAATGGAACGTCAGAGCTTTGCGAATGTATGGGATGCACTGGAAGATACACCGGCCGAGGCCGCGAACATGACCATGCGTTCCAATCTGTTGATTGCCGTTGAGCAGCGGGTACGGAGTTGGGGCGTCACCCAGGCCGAAGCGGCACGGCGTCTCGGGATCACGCAGCCCCGGCTTAACGACCTGCTGCGCGGCCGGATCACGAATTTCAGCCTCGATACGCTAATTAATCTCGCCACCCAGGCCGGGCTTGCGGTGCGGCTCGATATTGCCGAGGCCGCATAGGCTCGTTGGTAATCCAACAGTCTAGAGGGCGAGGTGTTCTAGTGCAATTTGCACATATGCACGCCTGTAACCCGCCCCGGCCGCCCCTACGGCCCAATATGATAAGAGCGGGCCGGCCGGGGGCTGATCGTCGTGCCGAGCGGCGAAAGCCGCGACCGGACCGGAGGGAACGCGCTTCCCCATTGCGCCGAAGTGACCGGAGGGCCGCCAGTGACAAAGCCCCGGCGCGCAGCGCCGGGACCGCATCTCACGCCTGAGTCACGCCGAGGGTAGGGGGCTACAGCTCCAGCCAGAACCGGGCGTCATCCTTGACGCGCGGCCCCCATGTCGCGGTGATCGCCTTGGCCGTGTCCGGATCATCGGGATTGATCGTTTCTTGCAGCGCCAGCAGCTCGCGCCGTTTGTCGCGCAATGTCTTGGCTAGGGCGGGGTTCGTGTCCTTGATTTCGTGGAGGCGGGCCGAGATCATCCCGCGCGCCTGGTTCAGAATCCCGATGGCGATTTGTGCCGCGACGATGTTGTCATAGGTCCATGTTGCGGCCTGTCCTTCGGGGGCGAGGCGTTCGGCGCAGATCGCGGCAATGGCCTCTTGCAGCGCCTTCACGCGGTCGAGCAGCCAGGACAGTTCCTCGCCGGTGATCTCAATAGGCGGGCGAATAGCGGGCATCGACATAGGCACGATCGAGGCGGGTAAAGCAGCGTCGGGCGAATTTCTTGTCGCGCGGCCACGCGGCGAAGAGCTGCGGGGCAAGGCGTTCAGCCTGGGAACGCAGGAAGGTGAGCCGGTGGGACTTAGGCGAGTAGAGCGCCTGGACGAGCAGGATGCAATGATAGAGCCGTTCGGCGGTTTGATGCAGCAGAAACGCCGCCTCATTCCGGAACCCGCCATCTATCGCGACCGTGGCGAGTTTCAGGAAGCGGTCTGCGCCCGGAAACCAGTGGTCGAAATGTCGGCGCGCTTCGGCTTTGGCAACCTCCGGCGCTAACGGTTTCGGTTCAACGAGCGGGAAGCCGGGCGCTTCATAGATCACGAGGCCGTCGCGGGCTATGTCCACGAAGAAGGGGCGGCCGTGGGCGAGCTGGTCGTTCACATCGTGGAGGGAATGGACGATGAAGTTGACCGGCGTTGCCAAGTGCTTTGTCACGGTCAGCTCCTGCAGGAAGCGTTCAGCGGCTTTTTCCCAGGCTTCATGCTGTTCCGCAAAGCTGTCGTAGTTGACGACGACGAGCACGTCATAGTCGGAGCGATAGCCGCTCTTGCGGTCCTCGACCCAATCTCCGCGCGCATAGGAACCGAACAGGATCAGCTTGAGGATGCGGCCACGCTTGCCCTTGTCGGAGAGCTTGGTTTTCAGGGCGCCCTCAAATTCATCGAACAGGATCGCGGCGACCCGTTCCAGCTCGCGCCGCTTTCTGTCAGGCAGACGGGCGAGGCTTTCAGGGAGCATCATATAGCCCCCTGAACTCCGCATCGGCGTAATAGGCGAGCTTGCCGGCGACGATCGGCCGTTGCCCGGCCAGGAACAGCAGTTCGGTGTGTTGCGGCATGTTGCGGACCTCATCCGGGGTCAGCAGCGGGCGGCCGGTGTGTTGCTCGCCGTAGGAAATGCCGGATTTGTCGGAATCGAGCGCCCGGCTCATGGTGTCTGGAATACAACGGTTTCCTGCCCGAGCAGATCGGAGACGAGGCGGGCGCTGTCGTGATCGTTGACGCCGAAGACCTGTAGAACGCCGGCGTTTGACAGGAAGGTGCCGGCGCGCTGCCCGTAGGTGGCGCGGAGCTGGTGAACGTCTTGCAGGATCGGCCAGAGCTGGACGCCGTAGCCGGCCATAAGGCCCATGGCGCGTTCGACCGGGGCCAGATGGCCGAGGGCGGCGAATTCATCGAGCAGATAGAGAACCGGCACGGCGGGCTTGGCGGGATCGCGGGCCATGTCGGTGAGGCTTTGCGCGACGAGCAGGCGCAGCCAGCGCGAATAGGTGGACAGGCGATCGGGCGGCAGGCCGGTGACACCGAAGGGATCGAGGACATGGACCGGGCCGAATTGCTGGCGGGCGCGGCCGGCGATCCTGGCATTTTCGCCCTTGGGGTCGATGCAGATCACGGAGCGGTCGGCGGTGAGCAGATTCGGGATGATGGTTCCCACTCCCTTGCCGGTGCGCGTCGGGGCCATCGTCAGCAGATGGGCCGGGCCGTCATAGCGCAGGAGCTTTCCCGTTTTGGCGTCCCGGCCGATCAGCAGGCCGGAATCGGCACGGGTGAGGGGAGCCACTTCCTTGTTGGTGGCGAAGCGGGCCGAGCCGTGGGTTTCGCCGTCCATATCCCCGAAATGGATAATCAGCGGATTGGTAACGAGCCGGAAGGTGATCGCGGCCATCACCAGCAGCGTGACGAGATCGAGCGCGATGACGGGAACCGAGCCGGGGCCGAAGCCCATTTGTTCGAGTAGGAACCGGCCGCCGAAGCCGATCACGAACAGGGCTATGATGAGGATGAACAGAAGCCCGATAAGCGGTTTCCAGATGCGGAAGGGCAGGGCGATCAGAGAGAGAAACGCCCATACCGGATCGCGGGCGGCCATTCGCAGCATGTTCTTGAACGCGGCCCATGCAAGTCTCGCCTGATTCACGAAGCGGCCCCCCCGGTGCTGCCTGTCGTCTCCCCGGCCGGCGCGTTGCCGATCAGATCGGCAAAGAGTTCCTTGTCGCCGTCGCGCGTCAGGAAGTCGGGCAGTTCGCGCTTGAGCCATTCGCCCAAGCGCCGGGAAAATTCCTCATCCTTTCCGTTTTCGAGCCGATGCAGGACGAGCGCGCCGAGCAACACCTTGCGCCGCGTATCGTTGGCGCGCTCCTGTTTCGAGAGCCGGGCTTTGAGGGCGGCGCGTTGTGCATCCAGTTGGGCTAGACGTTCTTCGATCGTTTTGCGCGCCATGCTCAAATCTCCTTCTCCGTTCGCTTGCGAAGACTATCATTCCGGGCCGTCATTTCCAGTTGTTTGCCCATCTCGCTTGAAAATGCCCTGCCTTTGCAGCATAATTCGGCCTTGCATTTCTAGCATTTAGGTTACCGCAAGCGCCACACCGAACGATGAAATGGCGAAGCAATTGAATTGAGAAGGGCGCACTTACGAGTTGCTCTGCAACTCAGCGCGCCGCCAGCTAAGAGGCTGGCGGGAAAGGCAGAAACGGCATCGGAGCTTGTTACTTGGCGATCTACCATTTGAGCATGAAGCCAGTTTCGCGAGCGTCGGGTCGTAGCGCCGTCGCTTCGATGGCTTATCGTGCCGGGGAGAAGCTGACCAACGAGCGCGACGGGATCACGCATGACTACACGGCCAAGCAGGGCGTGGAACATGCGGAGATCGTCTTGCCGGAAGGCGTCAACGCCGATTGGGCGCGGGATCGGTCGGACTTGTGGAACGCCGCCGAGTTTGCCGAGAAGCGGAAGGACGCCCGCGTAGCGCGCGAATTTGAAATCGCCTTGCCGCATGAGCTTTCGGCCGAGCAACGGCTAGAGGCTACGCGGGAGTTCGCGCAGGATTTGGCGAACCGCTATGGCGCGGCCGTGGATTTCGCCATTCACGCACCGCATGACGCCAGCGACGTTCGCAATCACCACGCCCATGTGATGATGACGACGCGGCAGGTGGCGGAAAGCGGGCTAGGCGAAAAGACCTATATCGAGCGCGAAAACAAATGGCTGCTGTCGAACGGCCTGCCGACGACCGATATGCAGCTTCGCGACATCCGCCAGAGGTGGGAAGGGATCGCGAATGAGCGGCTGGCGATGGCCGGCCTTGATATTCGGATCGACCATCGTTCGCACATGGAGCGCGGGCTAGAGATCGCGCCGACCGAGCATATGGGCGTCCACGCCACGCAGATGGAACGGCGCGGCCTCGACGTGTCGCGGTCGCGGCTGGACGAAGATGCGGCGTGGCGCAATGCCGAGCTGATCCGGGAGAAGCCCGAGCAGGTTCTAACCCTTATCACCGGCGAAAAGAGCGTGTTCGATCGGCGCGACGTTGTGCGGGCGCTGCATCGCTACATCAACGATGATGTGCAGGAGTTCCAAAGCGCCTTTGCGAAGGTGATGGCCTCGCCCGCCCTGGTCGAGCTTCAGGCCGAGCGGATCGACCCGGCGACGGGCGAGATCGAGCCTGCGCGCTATTCGACCCGCGAAATGGTCGAGATCGAATCCGGCATGATCGAGAGCGCGCAGCGGATGCACGCGGCGCATAGTCATGGCGTCGATCGCCGGCATGTCGAGCGGGCGATAGACCGGCAGGACGCTGCCATTCAGCGGAGCGCCGGCGATGCTTCCGCCCGCCTGTCGGACGAGCAGCGCCGGGCGATCGAGCATATCACCGGGCCGGAGCGGATCGCGGCCGTTGTCGGTTATGCCGGCGCTGGCAAGTCCACCATGCTCGCCGCAGCGCGCGAGGCATGGGAGGCCGAGGGCTATCAGGTCCACGGCGCGGCGCTATCGGGCAAGGCGGCCGAGGGCCTGGAGGAAAGTTCGGGCATCCAGAGCCGCACGCTGGCGTCATGGTCCCGCGGTTGGGACAACGACCGCGGCACGATCGGCTGCGGCGACGTGTTTGTCATCGACGAGGCCGGCATGGTCGGGAGCCGGCAGCTCGCCCATTTCGTTGGCGAGGCCGAGGCGCGCGGGGCGAAGATCGTCCTTGTAGGCGATCACGAGCAGCTACAGGCGATCGGGGCCGGCGCACCGTTCCGGGCGATCACCGAGGAAATCGGCCATGCCGAGCTGTCCGAGATACGCCGGCAGCGCGTGGACTGGCAGCGGGAGGCGTCCGTTGCCTTCGCCACGCACCGGACGGCCGAGGGGCTGGCTGCCTATGCGGACCATGGCGACATTCGTTTCAGTGAGAGTGGCGAGGGCGCTCGGGGCGAGATCGTGCGCGATTACCTTGCCGATCGCGACGAGCGGCCGGATGGAACCCGGGTTGCGATGGCGCATCGCCGGGCCGATGTTCGCGCCATCAATGACGCGATCCGTTCCGAGCTACAGGACCGGGGCGAACTGGCGAAGGGTGAGGACGCTGGCGCGCTGACCTTCCAGACCAATGACGGCCAGCGGGAGTTCGCCTCCGGCGACCGCATCGTGTTCCTTGAGAACAACCGCGACCTTGGCGTGAAAAACGGAATGCTTGGCACCGTCCAGCATGTCGAGGCCGGCCGGATCGTCGCGCAGCTCGACAACCGGGGCGGGGATACGATCAGCGTGCCGATGGGCGACTATCAGGCGATCGACCACGGCTATGCGACGACGATTCACAAGAACCAGGGCGCGACGGTCGATCGGTCCTATGTGCTGGCGTCGGGCACGATGGACCGACATCTTACCTATGTCGCCATGACCCGGCATCGCGACAGCGTGCAGCTCTACGCCGCCCAGGACGAGTTCACCAATGCCGGCCGCCTGGTCGAGCATGGAACCGCGCCCTATGAGCATGACCCGCAGAAGTCCGACAGCTATTTAGTGACGCTGGAAAACGCCAAGGGCGAGCAGCGCACCCTATGGGGCGTCGATCTTGAGCGCGCCATGAAGGAGGCCGCGCCGGAGGCCGGGCAGAAGATCGGCCTTCAGCATATGGGTTCCACGCCCGTCACCTTGCCGGATGGCACCGAGACGCACCGCAACACATGGAAGGTTCAGGACGCCGGCGAGCTGGCCTATAGCCAGCTTGAAAACCGCCTCTCCCGATCGGGCGTGAAGGAAACTACGCTCAACTATACCCGCGACTTTGCCGAGCGGCGCGGGATAGCGGAGCAAATGGGCGTCCGCAGCGAGATCGAGATTCCGCGCGAGCAGCTTTCCCAGGAGCGGGCCGAGCTGCGTCCGGACAGGGAGTCGACGGCCGAACGCCGGCACCCTGCCGAGCGGGAGCACATCGAAAACCGCGCGCCGAGATCCTCGCAAAAACTTGGTGCAGATCTCGCGCAAGATCTCCATGCGGATCCTCGTGAGGATCCCGCCGCCGATCGGCAGCAGCGCCGCAATCCGTTCGAGGGCCTGAAACTTGGGCGCGGCGCGGCCGCCGAGCAGCCCGAGCAGGGCCGCGCCGGCGATGACGGGCCGCAGATCGACCAGAAAGGGTCGCAGCAGGCCGAAAAACAGCGGGGCGGCATGTTCGCCGGCCTCAAGCTCAATGCGCGTTCTGCACCCTCGCAGGAACGCGGCGAGGCATCGCGGATGCAGCGACAGCCGGAAAGGGAAGGGAGCTTGCGGCCGGCGCCGGCGCTAGATCGGCTGGCCGAGCGGGCGCGGCGGCAGTCGCCGCTTGAGACGGCCGTTGACCGCTATGCGCGGGCCTATCAGTCGGTTGACCAGCACCGGCGCGAGGGCCTGCCGGTCCTCGACATGCAGCGGCAGGAAATGCGCGGGGCCGGGCAGCAGCTCGACCAGGTGCGCGACGGTATGAACGACCTGATGCTCTCGACCCTGCAAAACGACCCGCAGACGGCGCGCGCCATGACCGAGCTTTCCGGCCGGGATTGTGTCGCCCATGTCATTGAGGGTATGAAGCGCGAAAACGCCGCCCTGCAAGACCCCAATGTCAGGGCCGAGCGGTTCGTTGAACGCTGGCAGGAGCTACAGGGCCAGCGCCGGGAGCTTCGCGGCTGGCAGCATGACGATGCTCGCGCCAAGGTCGAAAGCCAGATGAACGGCCTGACGAAGAGCCTTGAACGTGACCCGCAGGTAGATTCCATCCTGCGCAACCGCCGGCAGGAACTCGGAATCGGGCAGGAGCTTCGCCGCGAGCAGACCATTTCCCGCGCACTCCAAGAGGAAATGACACGCGGCCAGCGCCTCAGCCGGGGCATTGGCATGAGAATGTAGGTAGGGAGAATATGACGGAACTGGACGACGACAGGGAAGGAATCGAGCCGGAGGACGAGGACACCGGCAACCCGGCCGCAGCGTTCGACGCGCTACGGCGGAGGGTGGAAGGCGTAGGGGGCGACCTCACGCGGGAAATGACCAATATTCGCAGGGGCGTGGAATTGGCCCTTGATCGGTTCGAGGAAATCGGGCCGGCGGCCGACTACAGGTCGGAATTTGCCAAGGTCGTGCAGCAGCTCGCCGTTGTCGCGGAGCGCCAGCAGGGCGTCGAGCAGTCGCCCATTCTTCGGCATGGCGCGGAACACTATGCCCGACTCCTCGAGCGCAGCGGCGCGGACTTGGTTCGCACGGCCGCGCAGCAGCTCGAGCGCCAAGCGTCCGACCTCGAGCGCATCGGCCGGCAGCTCGCGGAGGTCACGACAAGCGCCTATGACCGGAAAAGCCAGGATTTCCGCATGTGGACAGCCGGCCTTGTCGGGCTGGTCCTCGGCATGTTCGTGATTTTGCTGTTGCCGCGCTTCCTGCCGTTCTCGGCCGATAGCCATGTTGCCAGCCTGGTCATGGGCTTTGATCGCATCAGCGCCGGCTACGCGATGATCGGGGCGGTCGATCCCCTTGAAGTCGAGAAAATGAAGTGGGGCGGCCGGTTCTACAACGCCAGCGGCGGGGAGATTTCCGGGTGCTTGGAGACGGCCAGACAGACCGGGAAAGACCAGAAATGCACCATCACCGTGCCAGCGCCGGAGTGAATAGGTGCTTTTTTATCCGGCACTACGCCTGTTCCAGGGTCAGGCGACAGATGATGACACGCCCGACGATCATCACGTTGTCATCAGACGTCAACCGCAGCAGATCAAATCACTTGCGCAGCAGCACGAACACCGACAGTGGCGGCACCAGCGCCAGAATAAACAGCATAGTATAGGCCGCCGCCACGCGCAGTTCGAGGTTCATGAAGGTCTCGAACAGGCCGACGCCGACGGGGCGGTAATTCCCGGAGGCAAGAAACAGCGAGCCGTTGATCTCGGCAAATGAAATGGTGAACACAAGCGCAGCACCCAGCACGGCCGCGCTGCGCAGATTGGGCAGGACAACCAGCCCGAACACCTGCCAGTCCGATGCGCCAAGCGTGCGCGCTGCCGCCGTGACGCTGCCCGCGCCAAAACTGCGCAGCGCCGTCATCACCGGCCAGACCATGAACGGCAAGGTCCAGGCGAGATGGGCCAGAAACAGAATCACCCAAGTTCCCAGCAGCGCGGGAAAGCCCAAGATCAGACCCATCGACAGGATCATCGCCGGCAGCAACACCGGCAGGGCAACCAGTTCTAACGCCAGCCCCCGTCCGCGAAACCGAAAGGTTGTCAGAAAATAGGCCAACGGCACCCCGATCAGAAGATTGGTCAGGGTCACGCCGAGGCCAAGGCTGAAGCTGAACACGATATCCTGCGCGCCCAAAGCGAAAGCCTCGGCATAGGCTGACAGCGACAACCCGCTCAGCCCCCGGCTGTCCCAGCGGGCCGAAAACGAGCCCACTAACAGGAACAGCAATGGTAAGACCAGAACCAGCCCCGGGCTCCAGACTAGCGCTGGTTCGATCCAGCGCCACACGCTTTCGGTGGCGGCGGCCTGCTGGCGACGACTGAATGGGTTGGGCGCGGCGATTGTCTGCGCCATCACACGACCTCGCCTATTGCGCGGGCAATGCGCGTAGGGGTGGCATCGTGCAGCCCCAGGCGCAACTGATCGCCGTTGCTGACCACCGTTTCCTTGCGCATGTCCACCACGACCTCATCGTTAGTGTCCGTTAGCCCTACCACGCGCAGACGATCCCCCAGAAACACCTGCCGTATCACATGGATCACCAGATCTGTTGCGGCACCATCGGGCACCTCGGCCACATCTTCGGGACGAAACAGGATCGGGCCGGTTCGGCGGCTATGGGGTCCGTCGATCAGGTTGACCGCGCCGAAAAACCGCGCCACTTCGGCGTCGACCGGCGCGTGGTAAAGATCGCGCGGGGTGCCACTTTGCACGATGCGCCCGGCGCGCAGCATGATGATCCGGTCGGCCAGCACGAAAGCATCCGCCTGATCGTGGGTGACGATCAGCGTGGTGACTGCCAGGGGTTCCAGCAATTCGCGCAATTCCATGCGGATCGTGTCGCGCAGGATCGGATCAAGTGCCGACAACGGCTCGTCAAGCAGCAGGATGCGCGGCTCGATCACCAGTGCGCGCGCCAACGCGACGCGCTGGCGTTGGCCACCTGACAGCGCATCTACGGGCCGGTCCGTGAAGGTATCCAGCCGAACCATGCGCAACGCCTCCAGCGCGCGTTCGCGTCGCGCGCGTCTGGACACGCCGCGCACCCGCAGGCCAAAGGCTACATTGTCCAGCACATTCAGATGCGGAAACAGCGCGAAGTTCTGAAACACATAGCCGATCTGGCGATCCGCCGCATCCAGCCGCGTCACATCCTGGTCGTCGAAATGGATCTGCCCGCCCGTGGGGTGCAGCAGGCCCGCGACAAGGTTCAGCAGTGTCGTCTTGCCCGAACCCGAGGCCCCGACGAGAGCGGTGATCCCTCTGTCGGGAAGCGAAAGGCTGATCCCCGAAAGGACGGTGGTTTTGGCGAAGCTCATGCAGATGTCGCTCAGGCGGATCGTCATGATGGTCTCCGTGGATCAGGCCCAATGCGCAGGGCGGCTATGTGTTTGTCGGCAAGGCGGCGCATGGCGAAATTCACCCCCAGAACAAGGGTGGCCAGAACCATCGCCATGGCGGCGGCAACGGAAAAGTTCAGAAAACCGGTGAATTCGCGGTAAGCGACTGCCGGAAAGATCGTCACCGTTCGCGCGATCAGCAGTGCGGGGCCAAACGAGCCCATGGCAAGAATGAAGGAAAAGCTTGCCGCCTCCAGGATGGCCGGACGGATCAGCGGCAGCACGACAAGCAGCGCAGTATCCGGCCCGCGCCCACCCAGAGTGCGCGCGGCGGAAATCAGGTTGCCGTCCAGCTTGGCGATCGCTTCCGAGAGGATCAGCGCAGAGCGCGGAATCTGAAAGCTCAGATAGGTGATGGCAAGGCCGAAGGTGGTATAGGCAAGCCCGCTGGTCATTTCGGTGCCGAAGACCGCGCGTTCGGCAATGACAAGCGCCCCGGCATTCCCCATCAGCGCGATGATCAGCATGCCATAGAGAATGCCCGCAAAGGCGAAGTTGATCTGGCTTACCGAACGCAAAAGCGCTGCCCCTTTCAGGTTGCGTCCCATGCGCCATGCCAGCGGCAGCGCCCAGAGCGTTGCCAGCGCCGAGGTGGCAACGCAGAAGATCAGCGTCTCGCGCAGCGCACGCATGTAATATTTGCCCGACAGAACCTTTTGGTAAACGGCAAAGGTCAGCACATCGCCGTCGCCCTTGACGCTTTGGATCGCGACGATGAACAACGGATAAAGCAGTGACATGACGGCAAAAACGCCGATCAATAGTGACATGATCAGGATATAGGTTCGCATGGGTCACCACTTTTCAGGCGAAGACCCGGAGCCAGCGGAGGCTGCCGGGCCAGAACAATCACTTGCCTGCAAGGCCGATTTCGGTCAGCGCCTCGGTCACGTCTCCGTCCTGAAGCACGGCAGCAGTGAAGGCGCGTTTCAGATCGCCGACATGGGCTGCGGCATGGGCCAGATCCAGATCGACCTGACGGGCCACCTTGGGGAAGCGCGCGGCAAGATCAGCGGGAACGGCGCTGGCGATCACCGGGCGGAAATACCCTTTGGCGATGATAGTCTGCGCCTCGTCGGACAAGACCCAGTTCAGGAAATCGCCCGAAAGATCGGCCTGCGGTGCACCTTTTACCATCGACATACCCAGTTGCACGGCCGCCACTCCTTCGGAGGGGATCACCACATCAACCGGCGCGCCCTTGTCCTTTTCGATCAGGATATTGCCTTCGGCGTCGATGGTGATCGCGCATTCCCCCTGCACCAGACGCGGCGCCACGATTTCAGTGCGGTAGCTTTGACCGTTGTCCTTGAACGCCTTGAGATAGTCAAAGCCGGGGCGGAAATCGTCCTTGGTGCCGCCAAGGATGAAGTTGATCGCATACATATGCACCGCCGCCGTGCCCGCCCAGGTGGAATCCATGGCACAGGCAAGGCCCTTGTACTGCGGATCCAAGAGATCGGCCCAGGAAGTCGGAGCGGGCAGGTTGTGCTTGGCCAGCACATCGGTGTTGATGCCGATCACGATATTAGCGCTGGCGACACCCCACCAGAAATGTTCGGAATCGCGTTGCGCGGCGGGGATCTCTTCGAACCGCTCCACCGTGAAAGGCTGGGTCAAACCGGCGTCCTTGGCCTCGATCGCGATGTCGAGCGACCAGTAGGCGGCACTGGCCTGCGGGTTCGCCTCCTCCAGCTTCAGCGCGGCCAGCGCGGTGCTGGAGCCGTTCTTGAGGTCAAGCGTCGGCTTAACGCCGGTCTTGGCAGTGTAGGCTGCAACGAGACCCTCCCAGTTCATGTATTTGCTGGGAAGATCGTAAACGGTCAGATCCTGAGCCGTTGCAGCGGTGCTGCCAAGGGCAAGCGACAGCGCGAAACTGACACTTGCGAGGGTGGAAGATTTCGTCATCGGGTCGTCTCCTGATAAGTGATGAACGGCAAAGTCAGAAACGGTGGTCGGTGTGAACGGTCCGCCCGGCGCGCCATGTCTGACGCACCACCGGATGGCCGAGCCTGTCGGTGACAAGGGCCAGATCAGCCCGCAACCCGATCGCGATCTCGCCGCGGTCGGACAATCCAAGGGCCCGCGCGGGCCCCCGGGTGATCAACGCAATCGCCTGCGGCAGCGATGCCTGCCCATCCTCGATCAACCGGAAAGCACCGCAAACCAATGAGGGGGGATAATAGTCGGAACAGATGCAGTCCATCGCCCCGGCGGCCAGCGCCTCGACCGCATTGAGGTTGCCGCTGGCCGAGCCGCCGCGCAGGATATTCGGACCGGCCATGGTGATGGCCCAGCCCTTTTCACGCGCGCGCAAGGCCGCCTCAAGCCGCACCGGCATTTCGGCCAGAGTTGTGCCGATGGCGTGCATCTCATCCACCTTGGCGGTCGAGATGTCATCATGCGAGGCGATCAACAGGCCTAGTTCGACCGCGCGCGCGGCGACCCTGGCCTGATGCCCCTGCTTTAAGGCGCTGCGGGCGATTTTCTCCTGCACCAGACGCTCCAACTCGGCATCATCGGCGTCGGTCAATTGCTTGTTCAGGGCCTTGTATGCCTCGATCGAGGCAAACTGTCCCTCGCCAGGCGTGTGATCCATGATCGACACCATCCGCACCACCGGATGCGCCATCGCCTCCAGCGTGTATTCGGGATCGGCCGTAACCTCATAGCGCAGATCGACCCAGTGTTCGGCCAGAAGCTGGCCTTCCTGCTGGTGGCGCGCGATGGCGTCCATGATCGCTCCCGATAGGCGTTTGGAGCGGCCCTTGGCCTCGTTCTCGAAATAGGCGATGGCGTGCAGCTTGGTAGTGATGCCCCAGCCGACGGCGTTCTTGTCCGATTGCATCAGCCCGACATCGACCGGCATCCGCCGCGCCCCGGCACGCGGGCCAAGGGCGCCAATCTCGAACTCGATATCGTCGCCGTGCAGGTCAATGGCACCCGGGATCAGGTAATCTCCACCGGCGTCGACGCGCAGTCCATCACCCGCCGGGGCCGGGCCGGCCCCAACGGCCATGATCTTGCCCGCCTGCACCACCACGTGCCCTTCGATAACCGCGTCCGGCAGGACGATGCGGGCGTTTTCAACTATGATCTGCAAGGCTCTGTTCCTTATGCCGGGATTGTGGGGGCGGCTGTGCGGCGCTCGGCTACCAGTCGTCCGCCGTCCACTTCGATCACGCGGTCGGCCAGTTTGGCCACTGCGTCGAGGTCATGAAAAATGCCGATCGTGGTGACGCCTTCGCGTTTGCGTGCCGCCAGAAACTCCACGATCCGGTCGCGCGTCGCCGGATCAAGCGCCGCCGTCGGCTCATCCAGGAACAACAGGCGTGGCTTGCGCATCAGCGTCAGCGCCAGATTGAGGCGCTGTTTCTCGCCGCCGCTAAAGGTAACGGGAAACACATCCTCCAGTTCGGTGGAAAGGTCCAACTGCGCAAAGAGGCGGCGCGCGGCGGCGCGTGCGGCCTGCGTGTCTTCGCCAGATGCGCGCTCCAGCATCAGATCCAGCGCGCCTACCCGCGGGACGACCCGCAGATGCTGCGAGACATAACCAATCTCGACATCCAGCAAGTCCAGCAATTCGGTCTCGGGCAGGGTTGTCAGATCAACCGTCACCCCATCAGCGCGGCGAAAATGAACGCTGCCGCTGTCGGGGCGGTAAATTTGCAGCAAGGATTTGACCAGTGATGATTTGCCCGCCCCGGTGCGCCCGACAAGGGCCACGAACTCGCCCTCCTCGACTCGCAGCGAGATGTCTTGCAGCGCGGAAATCCGGCGCCCGCCCAGTAGATGCATCACGAAGGTCTTGTTTAGCCCTTTGGCTTCCAGAATAGCATTGGTCATAATGCGGAACTCACCAGAAGTTGCGTGTAAGCGGCTTGCGGATCCTCGATCAGTTGCTCGACGGTTCCGCACTCGACGATCCGGCCCGATTTCAGCACGATCGCGCGGCGCGCCAGCAGGCGCAGCACCCCCCAGTCATGGGTGACAAGGATCACCGCCAGGCCAAGGTCGCGGTGCACGCGGCGGATCAGATCAAGCGTGCGCGCCTGGACCGACAGATCAAGTCCCGTGGTCGGCTCATCAAGCAGCAGCACCTTGGGCCGGTTGACCAGAGCGCGCGCGATCTGCACCCGCTGACGCATCCCCGCGCTCAGCTTGTCGGTGCGCATGTCGATGCGCCCCTGCAATTCCATATGATCCAGCATCCCGCCCGCCGCGTCGCGCATCCGGCCGATGTTGCGGTCACCGGCGGCAAGCATGCGTTCGACCACATTGCCGCCCGCCGAGACGCCCATCATCAGGTTGCGGCGCGGGTTCTGATGCACCACGCTGATCTCGAAGTTGCGCAGGCGGCGGCGTTCCTGAGCCGTCGCGCTGTGCAAGCGCGGCACACCGCCTTGCCAATGGTCATAGTGGATGGCACCGCCCGTTGGTTCCAGCGCGAAATCAAGGATGTCGATCAGGGTTGATTTTCCCGCCCCGCTTTCCCCGACAATCCCGAAGATCTCGCCGGGAGCGACATCAAAGGTGACATCGCGCAAGGACCACACCGTGCCGCAATCGGGGCAGGTATTGCCGTCAAAATCGGGTTGCGTCTCGCACCGCCGACAGCCCGGTCCATGGCGCAGGCTGAGCGCCGCGGCGCGGATCACTGGCGTTGCCATTGCGTATCCTCCAGATGCTCGCCCCGCCGCGCGCGGCAAAAGCTGGTGTCGGAACAGAACCAATCGTAAGCCCCTGAAGCCGTCAGAATGGGGGCCAGATAGCTTTCGCCCGAACCACAGAGACGACAGGTCTTGCCGGTCTGGTTTTCGACCCGGAACGGGTGATCCTCGAAGCCCAGAGGCTCGATTTTCGTGTAGGGCGGGACCGCATAGATCCGCTTTTCGCGCCCGGCGCCGAACAGGAACAGCGCCGGCGAATTATCCATCAGCGGCAGATCCCAACGCGGCACATGGGTGGGGTCCAGCACATAGCGATCTTCGACCATCACCGGATAGCGACCACCGATCATGATCTCGCCGTGATCAATCACGCTTTCATAAAGCCGCAGCCAGAGCTTGCCGTAATCCTTTTCGGCGTGCATACGCCGCGACACCGCCTCGGAGCGTTCGAAAAAGCGCAGCGCGTCAGGAAAGGCCGATTGCAGCACCACAATCTGCCCTTCCGAAAGCGGAGCTTCGGGCACTTTGTGGCGCGATTGGATCAGCGTGGCGCGGGTCGCGTCATAGGTGGCGGTATTGCCGGTCACCTCGCCCACCATCCGGCGCAGATTGACGGCATTCACCGTCTCGTCATCGCCCTCATCGATGATCTTGAAGATGTCATCAGGGCCGATCAGCGACAGCGTGATCTGCAAGCCGCCCGATCCATAGCCGCGCGCAATCGGCACCTCTTCGGAAACATAGGGCACCTGATAGCCTGGTATGCAAATCGCCTTGAGCACGGCCACCCGCACCGAGGCTTTCATGAATTCGTCCAGATAGGCGTAAGGATGACCGCCGCTTTGGGCCATGGGGGCATTCATTGCGCCACCTCCTCGGATTGGGCAATTTCTGCCGGCTTGGCGTTGCGCCCCTCATTGGCCGCCGTGATCCTGTCCATCACCGAAGCGAAAAGCATGTAATGGGGCTGCTTCAGATGCTCGACAAAGCCCGAGCTTTCGACACCATCGATGTGATAGAGTACAAATTCGATGTCATCGGCTGGCCCCTCGCCATCGGGGTTGGAGATGCAGGCATCAAGGATTGCCATGGCGATCGAGCGCGCCTCTTGCTGGCCAAAGGCCGCGCCAAAGCCCAGATCAAGCTGAATGCCGGAGCCTTCGACCGCCGAGATCATGCCGACACCCGAAACAATCGCATCACATTCGGTCAGCAGCACCTCGCCGATATCCACCTCGATGCCCCATTGCGGGTGCTGCACCTTCAGCGGCACATGGCCCACGCGCATCTCGCCTAGGGTGGGGTGAACATGGCCGTAGCCGCGCAGCGAACTATAGGCGAGGCCGTTCATCATTCCCGTCTCGCCACGCGCCAGCGCCTGCAACCGTGCAGAGCGCGGCGGTTTTGGAAAGCGCAGCGGCTGCATGGTGATATCGACTGGCTCGGCGTCGGCAGGCCCTTCCAGACCGCGCACCACCCCGATCTCGCGCAACAGCGCAACCACACGCGGCAGCGGCGGCAGTGGCGCGTCATCGCCGCCCAGTTCCGCGATCACTTCGGCCAGCCGCGCGCCGGGTATCTCGTGCTCCAGCGCCTCGCGCAAAAATCGCAGGGTGTAATCACGCGTCGGCCCCAGATACTGCCCGCCTGGCACATCTTTGAATGCCGAAGATATGCGACGCAGAACGCGCATATCGGCGCTGTCAACCGGGCGGGCGGCGTCGATCCGCGGCACGCTGGCGCGAAAGGACCGCAGAATGAATGACGCTTCGATCGCGTCGCCCTCGGCCTGCACGAGGGCAACTGCCGCAAGCCGAGGCGCGTAAAGCCCCGCCTCGCTCATCACCCGGCCCACGGCCATGCGCTGACAGCGCAGAACGCTCGTGATCACCTCTTGCGTGATCGGCGCAGCATCTTCTTCTGGCGTGTTCAGCCCGCTAAGGCGGATAAAATCCAGCATCGCCTCTGCGGCGAGCATCGCCTCGGTTCCACCTTTGACAACCGAATATCCCATCTTATTGTTCCAATCGTGCAAGGCGCGGCAGGCCGATGGCCGCGCCGTCGCGCGCCAGAAGCACGCAGTCATACCCCATCGGAAATTCGGCATTGGCCTGGGCACGCCGTGCCGCCCAGTTATCGGTCAGCCCGCGCACGGTGAACCCGCGCGCGCCATTCACCCCCGGCCCGGTGACCGAAAACCGCAGTGTTCCATTTTGGGCTGCGTCCGGCGGCAACCCGGCGTCAAGCACATCGACAAGGATCAGCACCAGCGCTCCCTCTTCGGGATGGCTTAGGCTACCGCGCGGAATCTCGTCGCTGAGAGCGCCGATTTCCGACCCGGTCGCGACCACCAGCCCCGCCTCGGGGATACTAGTGTGACGCTGACCCAGTGGCACCTCATCGATCATGGCCCGCGCTTGCGTGGTCATCGAGATGCGGGTGCCCACAGGGCCAAAGCTGCGCACAAACAGGGCCGGGGTCAACAAACCGGGTGCCAGTATGCGACCGGGATAGGACATCGCGGCGATGACCTCGCGTGCGGTCTGCTGGGTCTGGAATGGGTCGGCTTTCAGATGGCTCACAAGGCTCATGCCCGGTTCCTCTCAACGGTCGGTGGTGAAATCGCCGGTGGCATAGGCCTCGACATCGCCACCCTCAAAGCGCACGCGAGTGGCGCGGACGGCGGCGCGTTCGGTGGCCTCGGCTGCCATTCGGGCGGCCGTCATTTCGGCCAGAGCCTCCGCCACGACCGGACGCGCCGCCGGATCCGCCTCGAACGCCAAAAGGATCGCCGCCCCGGCGCTGGCCGAAGCCATGCAGTCCCCCATCCGCAGCATATAACCCTCGTGCCCATCGCGCCGCACGACGGCCTCGCTGACCAGAACTTCGCCAAGGTAGAACGGCGCCTCGGCGACCGGATCGCGCAGCGGCAGCATCATGCGCGCGCGCCGCCTGACCGCACCCGCCGCCAGTTCCTGAAGCCCAAGCTCTGCGAGCAGTCGTTCAAGCTGGGACGCAGGGGCGCGGGCAAGCTGTGCATAAGTGGTGGCCAAGGCTTCGTTAGGTAGCATCATAGCGTCCGCCTCTATGATAGATGTCTATATAACTTGGCTGCCTTTTTATCTTTCAAACACAACAGTCTCGTGACAGTGCGGATGAATGGCAACATGGCCCAACATGGCCATGGTGTGTTTCCCGTTGCGGGATTGCCATGATACGAACAAAGCACAACACCATTGCGACGGAGGCTGCGCGGCACGGTGATCGAAGGACAAGCAGGGGTTGCACGATGGGCGCAGATCGCCAGCGTCTTGCGCAAGGAAATCGATGAAGGGGCTCTGTGGTCATTTCTACATTAATACACGCTAAGGGCATTTTGCAGGTGACGGGAAACACATGATTTCCGCTCACCGTGATNNNGGGCAAACTGCAA
>JGI25322J35698_1000880_pt1 | contig 24669 bp, 22 predicted proteins | sample AutmiccBRH37_all_FD_35698 | JGI IMG/M metagenome (IMG submission 35698) | reverse complement strand
ATCGGTGATGATTTCAATCTCAGACATAAGCACGTGCTCAGGCATATGCCTAAGCCTCCATGGTTATGCCTGAATGTCCGGTCGAAACGGGGGCCAGTTCATTCCCTTTCTTCCAATCATGACAGAGGGCTTGTTCCAAAGGAACCGGTCGGCGGTCCCGATCTGGCCACCAGTGGCGAGAATAGGATATGGACCAGAAGAAGTTTCGACCTCCTTTTGCGATCGGCCATGCCGGACTGTGAGCAACGCGCCGAGTTTGCGCTCCACCCACTCTCCCGAGAAGCCCGGAAGGCGGCGCTTGGCGGTCAGGAGGTCCTGCATCGCGCCCTGCTTGATGAGCCGCTTCTTGGCTATCAGCCGCTCCAGCCACTCGATCAACGCATCCGCATCATCAAGACAGTGCCGAATTTTCTCCTGCTCGGGTCTCGGCGGGCGAGCCAAGAGCACCCCCGCAATAAAGTTGCGGTTGAGGGATTGCTGAGCACCGCCACTATTATGCTGGCTGAAATCCGTGGCGCGGAGCAAGTAGAATGCGAATCTTGGGTCGTTCCCGAAGAAATCTGTGACATAGAGCGCGGTGTTGTGCGGCCAGAAGTCCGATTTGCACCAATGTGCCTGTCCATAGGAGGCGCCGCTGCGCCCGAGGACCAAACCGGGGCCAGCTTGGATCGCCGTATCGTGAAAACCGTTCAATCCAGCGGAACCCAAAACCGGAACACTGCCATTGCGTCTTTGTCGGGCTGTCAGGTCATGGCCTCTTTGGATTGATACAAACTCTGAGAAAGGGACAAATTCCCAGCCTTTCGGCGTGACGCCGATTTCGGTTCGCTTACTTCCTTCTTTCATCCCGCGAACCCCATCGCTGTCAGATGCCCCGCCACCTTTGCCGCCAGCGCCTCCACCTCTGTGGTTAGCTCCGGCAACGTATGCCCATACCGTTCCGTCAGCACCCGCACCCGAGCGGTGAGCTGCTCCGTCCTCGCCTCGATCTCGGCCTCGATCAGCTCGGCGATGTCGGTCAGCCATTTGTCATCCACGACCAGTGCGCGGATCTCTTCCTCGGTCAGGTCCGGGTATTTTTTCAGCGTGGCCTCGGTCAGCGCCTCCTCGGCTTCCTTCGCGGCTTTCTTCGCCACCGTCTCGGCCGTCATCCGCCTGGCGACCTGCTTCAGTAGCTTCGCCTCCTCCGGCTCGACCGCACGGTCCTTCATTCGCGCCTTGACCGAGGCCGCAGTCAGCTTTCCCGCCTCGGTCAGCGCACCCTCCAGCAGCCCGCCCTCGACGCCATGCTCCTCGACCATCTCCTCGATCTCGCGACCCAGTTCTTCGGCGCGCGCCTGCGCCTCGTCCAGCGCGGCCTGCATCTGGGGGAAGAAGCGCGCGACGATCAGCCGGGGCGGGATGACATCGGCGACAAGGCGGACCTTGGCGACGGTCAGGTCGGCCTCTTCCAGCCATTTCACCTTGCCGGTCTTGTCCGTCTCCTTCCGTGCCTCCCGCAACTCCTTCGCAGCTTCCCATCCGGCGTCGGCGATGATGAACACGTCGTCCTGCATCGTTTCGGCCCAGTAGGACATGAGCCGTTGATAGGCTTCGTACTTGTCGATCAGCGGCGCCTCGGCGAAGCGCTCGAGCATGTCCTCGGCGATCATGTGGATCAAAGCCTTGGGCTTGTCGCCGACCCGGATGCCGTCCATCAGCGGCGCATTCGTCCCGGCCCAGCCGTCGAGGATGGCATGGACGCGGTCGCGGAAGGCACGGAACTCTGGGTGGTTGCGGATGGTCGTACGCACCTCCTCCGGCTCGACCAGAGGGTCGGAATAGCCCGGGCGCGGGTTCGGCCCGAAGAGCGTGGCGCGGACGCCCGGCATGACATCCCAGAACTCGGCCAGCAGGTCGATGTCCCGGTTCGGCACGCCGCCCTTCAGATGCGCCTCGATGTCCTGAAGATCCTCGGGATCGGAGCCGTCGATGTAGCGCGGGATGTTGAGGTTGAAGTCGTTGCGCGCGATCTCGGCGTAGGGGACGAGGCGAGAGTAGCCTCGGATCGCCATCTCGCGGGTATAGGCGTCGGTGATCTTGTGGATGTCGCGCTCCCGCAGGCGGTTCTTGGGGCCGTCCTTCATGAACCCCCGTGAGGCGTCGATCATGAACACCGGGCGCTCGGCACAGGCGCCGGACTTGTCGAGGACTATAATGGAGGCGGGGATGCCGGTGCCGTAAAAGAGGTTCGCGGGCAGGCCGATGATCGCCTTGATATAGCCGCGCTTGAGGATCTTCTCGCGCAGCTCAGCTTCCTTGTTTCCGCGAAAGAGCACGCCATGGGGAAGGATCACAGCGCCCGAGCCGGTGGCCTTCATGGAGGCGAGGATGTGCAGGAGGAAGGCGAAGTCGCCATTCTTCTCGGGCGGCATCCCCAGATCGAAGCGACCGAACCTGCTCTCTGTCGTCAGGCCCGAGCCCCACGCCTTCGTCGAGAAGGGCGGATTGGCGACCACGAAGTCGAAGGTCTGGATCTCGGTATCGGACGCCTTGAACTCCGGCTCCGCGATGACGTCGCCCTGCGCGATCTCGGCATCCTCGCGGCCATGCATGATCATGTTCATCTTGGCGAGACCGCGAGTCGTGATGTCGAACTCCTGACCATAGATCGTGAGCGGGACGTCAGCGGCATCGGCGGCCTTCAGGAGCAGGGATCCCGATCCGCACGTTGGGTCGTAGACGGTCTGCCTGGGGCTGGTGGCGCGGTTAACGCCTGCCACAGCGGCAACGACTCGCGAAACTTCGGCAGGCGTATAGAACTGACCCTTGCTCTTGCCGGACTCCGTCGCGAAGTTCCGCATCAGGTATTCATAGGCGTCGCCGAGGATGTCGTCCCCATCGGCGCGATTCCGGCTGAAGTTCAGCTCTTCACGGCTGAAGATGTTGATGAGAGCCGTCAGCGTCGTCACCATCTTTGGGCCGCGGCCGAATTTCTCGGTGTCGTTGAAGTAGGCGCGGTCGATGACGTTCTTGAGGTCGTTCGCCTCCGCGATACCGGCGATCGCGGTGTCGATCCCCTCGCCGATGTCCTTGGTGCCGCGCAGCTTCTTCAGGTCGTCGAAAGAGCAACCCAGGGGCACATCGATCAGCGCGTCGTGCTTGCCGGCGCGGTCGGACACGTATTTCACGAAGAGGAGCGTGAGGATGTAGTCCTTGTAAAGGGATGCATCCATGCCGCCACGGAGCTGGTCGCAGCTGTCCCAAAGGGAGCGGTAGATGTCGCTTTTTTTGATTGCCATTCTTGCCCCGAGGTAATGTTGCCGTTGTTCGGCAGTATTTGATCTTGATCGCTTGTCGCCTCTTCGACCTTATTCTTCAAGGATTTTGAGTCACTCGACAGTTGGCCCGATGTCACGGGTCCCTCGGTCAAAAGCCGAAGCTCAAGAATCCTGCCGGGACGTAATCGGTCTGCCATACGCCGTTGTCCGAGAGAAAGAAGAGATATCCTGCCACGTGCATCCGTCCGGCATGCACATGCAGGACTACCGGTCTGACGTGACGCCGTCCTACCAAGGCGGCGGTGTCGGGTTCTGGAGACAGATGCACATGACGCCGCCAACCTTGCGTCAGGCCCTCATCGAAGATCGGGTCGAGAAATTGGGCGGCCGTCCCATGACAGAGGATCTCCAGGGGCGCGATCGCCGACAGGTCAGGATCGACCTCCAGAGAGTGCCCTTGAACGGCCGGAGACGTCGGCGGACGGAGCAGATGGTAAACCGCCGTTTCGCGTCGGGATCCACGATCTCGAGGAGGCTGTCTCTCGTGAAGGGTTTACCCGCTTCCTTCAACGCCCGCAAAAAGCTCATCGATCCGACACCAGCCATTCGCGTCGAGTTGCAGCCCGATCTCGTCGGGTGTGTGCAGGAGGATTCTGGCAAGGAGCTTGCTTTCTCGCCTCATCAACACGCTCCCTCGCAGGCTGTCCGGCGACTGGCGCGCCTCATACAGATAGTTTGCTCGACTTGAAGCAACATTGGCCCATTGGGCTCGTAGCGAAAACAGGATAGCGCTCAGGGAATATCGCTGTCGGTCAACGGTGGCGGTGACGCGCCGAGGGGCGACGGATGCTCCTCCGGCTCCCAGGTGCTTGGCGGTACATTATATGGCAAGCTGACATCGACTGTGGCTATACGATTGCAGCACCGTCAATGCGCCGGACACCGACCGGCTCGAGGAGTTCCTCAAGCCATCGAAAAGCTTGACCGCGCTCTCGGCAAAACGAAAAGTAGGCGCGCTGCCGGGCGCGAGTGAGCGCGACAAAAAATGAATTCATTTCCTCGCACCCGTCGTTCTTCAGGCTCCACCACGTCCTGTTGTCAAGGCCGAAGAACACCATTGTGTGGAACTCAAGCCCCTTGCTCTTGTGGATCGTCATCAGGGGAACTTGGCCGAGGCCCTCAAACCGGTCGAGAACATCCCGCCATTCCGCTTGCCCGTTGGTGCATTCCCGAAGGAGAATCAGGAAGCCTTGGAAGGCGCGCTCGAAATCCGCCGGGCGCTGATAGTTTGCGTAGGCGCCGACAAGCCGTTCCCTTCCCACGTAGGCAAGCGCCCGGTTCAGAACTTCGGTCGCCGTAGCCTCCGTCGGCAAATGGTCATCCATATAGGCGCGCAAATCGCGGACGAACGTGCCAGTCTCTCTCTGGAGCCGGATGAGAGCCGCATCGTCTTCATCACTGAGCCCGAAAAGGACGCGTAGCCTATCCTGCGAATCCGTCCATGCCTCGGGGTTGCGGCCTGAAGCCGCCAGCCGCAGCAGGGGGAACAGCGTTTGAAACAGATCCTCTGTGAGGAGGTCTTGAATGGCAATATCGCCGACGCGCCGATCGAGGTTGCGCAGGATCAGCCCTTCCGCCGCGAGGGCCGGGCCGAGTTCGTTTTCGACATCATTGGCCTTCATCCGGACGAGCAGGGCCACATCTTGGGGCGCGACGCGCCCAGCATCGACCTCGGCCCGTATCCAACGTGCAATCTGCCCGACTTCGGTCTCACGGTCTTTGAAGTCCCAGATCGCCGCCACCTCGCCGTCGACCTGGCGGTTGGCTCTTGCCTGCGCGGGCTCGACGTCCGGGTCGATCTGCGCGGCGATGACGTGCTGGATGCGCACAAGGTCTTCGTGCGAGCGCCAATTCGAGAGCAAAGAAACCCGGCGCGCCTCGAAAGTCTCAGTGAAGATTTCAAAGGCTCGATCCATCGCCCCGGCCCAGCCCATGATCTTCTGCTTGTCGTCGCCGACGGCGGTCAAGCGCGCGTCGCCTCCCTCGAAGCATGTCTTGACCAGGGAATACTGCGCCTGCGTCGTGTCCTGAAATTCATCCAGGAAGACCGCGTCATATGTCAGCCTCAGTGCCTGACCGATTTCGGGATTCGCCTCGATGATGTATTTCACCAGCCGGTTTATCATCGGGAATGTGAGCAAAACCTCGGCAAAGTTCCCATACTGGTGATCCCAATAGGCTTGCACAAACTGCTGTGAGGCCTCCGCGATATTCTGCTCGGCGATGGGAAGGCTGATATTCGCGATCGCTCCCTCGAACTTCTTTTGATCGAAATTGGGCCGGCCAGAATTGCGGAAGAAATCCTGGTAGTCTCCCCTAACAGGGAACACGATCCGGTAGTCGTTTGGGGGTGTGTAAGGCGGGGGCACGGCCATCCGGAATCGGTCGAGCATCTGCTTGGTGAAGGCATCAAACGTGTAGGAGGCGAAGCGACGCGCCTGCTCTGGCGTGCAGCGCTGGCGGACGCGCTTTGACAGATTGAGCGCGGCATCGCGTTTGAAGCTGATAGCGAGGATGCGCTTGGGATAGGGGCACAATCCCGTCTGCAGTAAGTAAGCCGCTTTTTGGGCAAGGAATTCGGTTTTCCCCGCGCCCGCGCCGGCAGTCACGCAGACGCTTCGCTCCGTTTCCCGCAAGGCCTCCCATGCGCGATCCTCCAAATTGTCAACGCCCTGTGGACGCCAGTCCTCCGGACGAACCCGCATCATGCCACTGCCGGCGGGTCAATGACCAATTGCACCCGCGCGATGAGCGCGCGCAGTGAGGCGGGCGCGTTGTCTGCCAGATTGACGCTATCGATGCGGGCGAGGCCAGCGATATGCGCCTCGGGCTTGCTGCGATCAAGGAACAGGTAGGGATACCAAACGAAATGATCGTCATATCCCGGATCATAGAGCGCTGGGTTTCCATCCGTCTTCAGGGTCACCTCTCTCTTCGCCTGAATGGCGTCGGCACTCGCGCGCGGACCATGCCCTCCGGCACGGGCGTGCCGGTAGGCTGCGGGGAAGGCCATGAGCATCGCGAAATCAAGATCGATCGGGTGAGAGAAGAAGACGCCCTTGTCCTGAAGGGCTTGCAGCCAATCGCTTCCCCCGATGCCGGCCATGAAAGACGCGTCTTCTATGGCGTCCAGAGCGTCAACATTGATCAAGCCAAAGGCATGCTCAAACGAATTCCTGAGGTCGACCCCTACCGATGCAAGAGAAGCGACCACACTGCGAATGATGTGCGCCCCGCCATGCCGCCGTCCGAGGTCAAGGTCGAGCAGCGTTGCATGAGGAATACCGAGATCGTTCAGCAGCCGCCAGAAGTGATCGACATAGCGCCCGCCGAGGGGCACGACGGGAACGAAGGAGCCGTCGAGCGCAATGCCCATGCTTTCGGCGACCCGCGGCAGGACGATCCTTTCAGACTCGCCTTCGCCGAGTACGACGAACCGCGCGAAATACAGCTCCGGATAGGCCCTGACCGCCAGGCGGACATATTGCCGCGCTTCGGCATCGCCGGTCGGCAATGTCAGCGGTCGCACAACCGCGTGCCGGCGCGGGCGGTCAAGGCGGAAGTAGCGAATTTCTTCTGGCTCGACCCGTCCAAGGATGCTTGCGCTGTGGCTGGACAGCACGACCTGGGCGCTCGGGAGCGCCCCGATTTCGCGGGCCTGAGTCATGATGCGCGACAGGAAGAAGGGCGACAGGCTGTTCTCCGGCTCCTCGATCGCCAGCACAGTCAGGTGCGCGCGGCGGAGTTTCTCCTGCTCGAATGGGGCGTCCAGCGGCGCGAGGGCGAGAACGTCGCGCTCGGTTTCCAGCGTCGCTGCGGTGAGCGCGATATGGAACAGTGAGCGCTGCCCGTCGCTGAGGTCTTCGACCGCGCGAACCTTCCCCGCCTCGTCCGGGAAGAAACCGAACTCAGCGCGCCGCACCAAGTCCTCGAGCCTGCCCTCAACGAGCCGCAACATCGGAGTGGTGTCGGTATCAGCCTCATGCAGCTGCTGCCAGCGATTCCGCAGGCGGTCGATCACGAAGCTGGCCGGTTCCTCCTGCTCAAAACGCTTCTGGATGAGCATTGCGCCGCGGCCAGCCGTGCCCTTGAGCCTGTCTGACCAGCGTGCCGCCTGCCACAGGCGGCCCTTGAGAAGCTCAGTGACGCTCTCTGACGCATTCCGGGCAGCGGGGACGTAGACGAGCTGGATGGCGGCCCGGTCGATGGCGGCAACGCGGTGGCAGCTGTCCCATTCGAATTCTTCGCCGAGCGTCGTGATCCAGCGAATGTCCTCTTGAATACTCCCTTCTGGGGTGGAGTCGTCCGTCCATGTTGCCTGAAGGCGCAGGCGGGCTTTGAGGGGCGCGCCCGGTGCGGAGGCCGCCATGTGCTCGAAAAATTCCGGAACGGCCCCGCCGCCGGGCCCGCCGCCGACGAGCTCGGGGAAACCGAGGATGCACTCAAGATAGAGCATGCTCTCGTTTGGCAGTTCCTGTTGCTCCGGCACGAGATGAAAATCGCGCAGCCGAACCGACCTTTGGCTCGACGTGACGCCAAATAGGCGCGCAAGCGCCAGAAGCAGCGCCGTCTTGCCAGCCCCGTTCCCGCCAACAAGCGCCGTCACACCGGCCTCAAGATTGATCTCCGTCGGCTCCGGGCCAAAGCACCGGAAATTCTTCAGTATGATTTTCTCGATCTTCAATTCGTCCTCACAGGATATCTATGGCTTAACGGCGGCATCGAGCCGCCGGTGAATAAGGGACACGAGCGTAAGCAAGTCCTCGGCATCTTCCTTGGTCATCGTCCAATGGATGCGCGCTTCATGGGCCGTCGGGTTGCGGAACATGCCGAACATGCCGCGGAACAAGTTCGCGAAGCCCTTTTGCTCACTCCTCTGGCTGTCGGCTGCGAGCGCGTTGATCGCAAGCAAAGGCGCGGCGCCCCCGAGCGTCTGATCCACCAGCGCGATGCCGTCCTCGCTCGAACCGGTCTCGCCGCGGATTTTGTCGGCGACGCTCTTCGCCGCCTCCAGGACCGCGTGGAAATAGTTGTCAGCGACCAGCTCGGCGCGGCAGAACCGCAGGACATCGGGATGCACGTTCCGGACGGCGAGATCATCGCGCAGCTCCCGCGCCCGGCGTTCCGCCTCCTGGAGCGTACAGGTGGCATCGCTGGTGTTGAGCGTGCCATCAGACTCACAGTGCATGCCGACAAACGCGAGCGCCCGGTTGAGGTTGGCCCGTAGCGGCTCGTAGCGCTCCGGCTGCCTTGCGTAGCGCGGCGGCCTCATAGCCTTTCGGATGAAGCCAAGCATCCGGGTCTTGTCGTGCCGGCTGTTCTGGCTTCCGACAAACGCGTTGAAGAGGCGCTTGAGCTTTGTCAGGTCTGGCGAAACGTCTATCATCCCGCATTGCGAGAAAATACATTCGATTTCACTGCCGGTCTGGCCTTGAGAGGCATCGGTCAACGCATCAGCGATCGCCGCCAGTTCGGCTGCATTAAAGAGCTTTCCCGCCATCGAACTCCCGCTACCGGCATCTATACACTCAACCAGTAGCAGCGTGTGAGGGAAAGGCCACTTCTTTAACGTTACGGCAAGCATGATTGACCGGTTCGGGGAAGTCGGCAGCCGAGGCTGAGAGGCGGCAAAAGCCCGATCGCGTTGATGTCCTGAAGTCTACCCAGCTGCATGCCATGGTCATGGAAAGGCATCTGGAACTAGAGTATGCTTCACCGCTATGACTTCTCGGCGGTCTGGCCTCCCTAATTAGGGGGAGCGCGGGCCGCAGGGGCTGCTCCTGCCTCAGTTCCTCCCGACGCCAAGATCTCTCAACTGCGAGAAATCGACCTCCTCATCGCCCTGCGTCAGCACATTGGTGGTAAACGGCCCGTTCGACCATGGCAATGAGAGGTGGCCGTTTCGGATCACGCTGCTCCAAACTTTCGTCTGGTGATGCTCCCAGAGCAGCAGGCTGTTGTCGTGCAGCCAGCTGATCGTCATGAACAGCTATTCTGAATCCTTGGGTATGAGGTTCCTGAGGGGCATTGCCGCAGTATTTGTGCGGGAGGCGTCTTCGCCCGCGGCGCTTGATCGCTTCATTGCAGGCCGCCCAGTTCCCGGCCTTGTAGATCGGGGGCGTGGGGCTGCTCATGTCAACCAACTACCACGCTGGATCACGATATGAATCCCTCAACGGAGTTGTGCAACAGCACCCGGACAATTCCTGAGCTTCTGGGCCCGCGCTGTCTCGGCGAGGTAGTTTCGATGCCCCGTAGCGGTCTCAACCCGCGCGGCAAGAAAGCAGCTGCAACGTCCGCCCCATACTTGGCGTTAGAGACCTGAAGTCGTCAGCTGCAGTTTTGGTGCTGATCACATCTACTATCTATTCGATAGGTGGACGTGCGAGACACTGCCGCGGTCGCCCGCTTTTTTTGATTTTTTGTTACCTCGTCAAGAAGACTGGCCAATATGGTTTTTGAGCCGGTTACAGAGAGAAATTTGGCAAAGAAATCAAACGAACTGGAGGGCAAGTCGATCTTGATGCTGCCAATTGGCGCAGCGCTTAGAAGAAGTGTAACTGATGTTTGATGCTTTCACCACTAATCCCGTCTGCGCGGTCCTCGCCCGTATACGGTGTTTTTTCTTTGACCACGGCCACGAGTTGGCCAGTGCGGCGGCGCTTCTCGGCGGAGCGGCAGCCGAAGCGCGAGTAATTTCCTGCGGTGTTGATCTGGAGGATGCCACACGCGTGACGCGCCGCCTGACCCAGGACATCGCCGCGTTTTACCGCCTGCTCGGGCTGCGCGATGTGCATGACCCGGATCGGCTCGAGTCTGCCTATTTTTCTGAGATGCATCCAACGCATCCGAGCGTGGATAACATCTGTCTTTTGACAGACTTGCTCAAAGATCTGCTGAACGACATCGAGCGCGCGGGACATAAACGTACTCAATAGAGAAGGCAGTCTCACGCCGCCTGATCCGGCGATACTCGATTCCCGGCACGGGGATCGAGCCTTGAGCGCCGCCGCCCGGCGGTGCAGAACGATGGGAATGTCGATGAAGATCGAGAAGAAATTGGAGCTGTCGCTTCAACAACTTGCCGTCTTGGCCGTGACACTGGGCCGTGAACTGGAGCGGAAAAGTCGGGACGCGTCGCTTTGCGACACCGGCAAGAGTGCTGAGATATTTGCTCTGGCGTTCTGCGGACTCGCCGAGCGTGACCCATTTGGCCATCGCAACGAGGCATCGCTCAGTGCTGCGTATCGAACTCTGGCAGACGAACTCCGATCCGAGATCCGCGGAGTCGAGCAGCGGTTCCTCTGCACCCGCAGTGATGCAGATGGTGAGTACGACGAGGTATGTGCAGTTCCCGTCTACAGCGAACGCGGCGAGAGACTTCTCGCTGTTCAGGAGACTTTTTCACGCTTCTTGGCTGCACGCGAGCAGACCCTCGATCGGCTTGCTGCCGAGCGATCGCTCCGGCGGCTGCTGGCCGGGTAGGTTCTGGCGGCTTTTGTCAAGCTACAGCTACTTGTGACGGTCAGCGCGCCGTCTCCCCGGCACCTTCTAACCGTGTTCTCAAGAATGTTCTTGTACGAAAACAACGTACTGGACCATCCCTCGAGAACTTTTCTTCCGCGCAGCACCCGTCAGACAAACCTTCTGTCCGGTACAGGACTGCATTCGCAGGGAAGCTTCGAAAAATGCACATGACAGCAGCTGGCGACTACTGTTTGCCGCGACCGACCAGGGCGGCCAGGTCAATCAAGATGGGGGTGAAAAAGCACTTCACAGGGTGCCTCGTGATCGGCGAGGACGAGGGTCAAGTTTTGGAGGTCGAGAGCCATACCGAGATGATGACGGCGCAGGTGATGCTCGCACGCCCCGATGTTGTCAGCCTCGAGAACCAGCTTCCGTTCAGGTGGGTCGATGACACGGGTAAGCCCAGAATGCATTACTTCGATTTTCGGGTGACATTGCGCGATGGGACCCGGATCGCGTTGATCGTCAAGAACGGTCGAACTGCAGCGAAACCAAAGTTCCGTGCGGAGATGAGTCTTCTTGCCCGTCAGGTGACGCCGGAGTTTGCGGACCGTGTCTCCATCATAACAGAAAAACACCTGGATCCAATTGAGGTGCACAATGCTGAACTCCTTCACAGTGTACGGCTTCCGGAGCCCGAACCGGACGCCGCTGTACGCCGCGTGATTGGTGCCATGAACGGGGCAGCAAGAATCGCTGATATCGTAACATCGGCCGGTTGCATCGATAACGGCTATAGGGCGGTCATTCGACTGCTTCGCAGCCATGAACTCGAACTAACGGCCCATGAACGAATTGAACCGGAAACTTATGTGCGCAGGAGGTTGCGTTGATGCTCGACTTCGCCCCAAGCTCAAACATCCCGAAATATGCGTTCGGAATGTACGACAGAGTCACGATCACCGGCACGGAATATCGCGCTGTCGACGCCACCGATGAGGGCTACGTGTTCGTTCGGCTTGATAGCCAAGGTTTTGCCGAGGCCTTCTCGCGCGGCGAAATATCGAGACTGGTCAGTCTCGGACATGTGGAGCACGAGCGCGACGCCCTTCTTCCCGAAAACGCCAGAGCACGTCTTGCAGCCCCAGCGGCATTTTTGTCGAAGCTGTCAGACGCGCAACATCGGCGGGCGGGGCTCAAGGAGGCTGCCGTGTTGGCATTTCTCGAACTGGAAGCTGAAGGGCAAGTCAAGCGCACCGATACAGCGATCAAAGATGCCATTGATGCAATCGTTGGTCGCGCCGGGAGGATACACAAAGGAGCAAGCCAGTATGACGAGAAGCAGGCTACATCAGGTAGGCTTGCAGCACTAGAGTTGAGCGCCCGAAACCTACGTCGCTGGATCAAGAAATATGAAGACCTTGGAATCTCGGGACTATACGAAGGAGCTAATGGTCGCGGCAATCGCTACAGACGGCTTTGCTCTGCGTCGCAGTTGCTGATCGCAGACTGCGTGCGCGGCTTCATGACCATTGAGCAGAAGAGCCAATCTGCGATTTTTGCTGACGTCAAAGTGGCGTTCGCGAAGGAGAACGAGATCCGCCGGTCAACCGGTCGGGCAGAACTGATCGCGCCTTCGAAGGAAACGGTTCGCAAAGCTATTTTAGCGCTCGATCCGTATCAGTGCGATTTCAAGCGGTATGGAGCCGAAACTGCAAGACGCAAGCATGCTCCGGTCGGAACCGGACTTGTCCTTAGCCGACCTTTGCAAAGGGTGGAGTTGGATACTTGGAAAGTCGATCTGATCTCTCTGCTCGCAGATTCCGGGTTGCTGCATTTTCTGAGCGAGGAGGAGAAAATTCACCTTGGTCTCACCGGGGGAAGCAAGCGGTGGCACCTGACTGTTGCGATCTGCGCGACGACACGTTGCATTCTTGCGATGCGGTTGACGCGCAACCCGAATGCCCTCACCACCGTTCAGGCTATCGAGATGGTGACGCGCGACAAGGGCATCTGGTCGGATGCAGTTGGCGCGCTAACCTCCTGGCACATGTGCGGCACGCCGGCATCGATCTTCACGGATTGCGGGAGTGAATTCGTGCCTTACGACGTACGAGTCGCGGCGACGGATCTTGGCATCACCGTTGAGCACACGCCGGGCGGGCTTCCGAACATGCGGGCGCGCGTGGAACGGCTGTTTCGCACCATGTCTATCGGTCTGACGCAGCGGTTCACGGGCCGGACGTTCAGCAACATCGTCGAAAGAGGGGAGTATGATTCAAAAGCACGAGCGGCTTTGACCGTTGATGATCTCTGCACGGCTTTGACCCGTTGGGTGGTAGACATTTATCACCGCACTCCGCATGAGGGTCTCGATGGTGAAACACCCGCGAGGTGTTGGGACCGGCTGACGGAAAAATACGGAGTGGGCCCGGCTGCGGGTCTCAAGCGGAGACGGCTGGCATTCGGAACCCGAATGAAGCGTGCCGTCGCCAAGGACGGTATCACCGTCCTTGGCATCCGCTATCATTCCGAGTTTCTTGCCGAAAAGGCCTTGCGGCGGCGGGACCGCACGGTGAATCTCCGCTGGTATGGCGAAGACTTGGGTGCCATCGCCGTCGAATTCGACGGTGAGTGGATCGAAATCCCTTCGGTATTCGAGCGCTTCCGCGGGGTCCGCGCTCAGACTTGGCTGACAGCCCGACGCGATCTGAGGGCACGCTTCAAGCACGAGTCCGTGCTGTACGAGAACGTGGTTTTTCAGACTATTGAGAGCATGGAGGCCATCAACGGCAACGCTATGCGCAGAATCGGCCTGCTGGCCGACAACTGGAGCGAGGATCGTCTCGAGTACGAAGAGGAGCAACTTTTTATCGGCTTCCGCTGCGAGCCGAATCCAGATGACCTGCCGCTGCATCGGGCCGGCTTCGAATACGGGGAAGAGCTTGCAACGGGCAAGGTCGGTGCCTGCGAGGATTTGGATGGGAGTGAAGCTTTTGTTTCCGTGGCAGCCTCAGAGGAAACATGTCCGGTCGGTACCCAGCGTGATCCCCTCCGGGGGCGCCGTTCGGACGGACCGACATTCTTTGAAATCGAGGACAAGCGATGAGCGCGCGAGGCCCACGTCCAACTCACGAAATCCGTGGGGTGATCGAAGATCTGCGAGGCAAGTACATCAGGATGGGGCGGGACAGCGAGTTCCGCTCGGCCCTTGACCGATTGCTGAAGTGCAACAGGGAAGGCGCTTTGCTCGCTGATCGCGTTGCATTCACCGCAACCGGAGAGACACGCGGCATCGTCGTTACCGATGGAGCCGGTGGCGGCAAGACTTCCCTAGTCCGCCATGCCCTCAGCAATCACCCTGCTCTGCGGCCATCCGGCAGCACTCCGATGCCCAGCGTCAGCATCACGGTGCCAAGCCCTGCAACGATGAAGAGCGTCGGGGGGGAGATCTTGCGGGCGACCGGTTATCCAGGACTGGCAAAGAACCGCACTGCTCACGCTATCTGGACAGACGTGGCATATCGATTCAGGGCGCTTGGGACCGCCGTTTTGTGGATCGATGAGGCGCACGATCTTTTTCCGAGGCGTAGCTCGTCCGAGGCACCCGAGATACTGAAGACCCTGAAATCCCTCATGCAGGGGGAGGGCGCTGTCATCGTGGTCCTGTCGGGGGTCGAGCAGCTCTGGTCCAGCATCTGCTTTGATGAACAGGTCAAGCGCCGCTATCGCAAGTTCGAGCTTCCGCAAATGTCGAGCGAAGGGGATCGCGACATGCTGTGGTCGCTGCTTGGCAGTTTTTGCGAATGTGCAGGTCTGGAAGTGCCGGAGCGCCGGGACTTGGTCGAACGGCTTGTGCATGCAGGTCGGCAGCGCTTTGGGCGCTGCATCGAGCAGATGATCGACGCGATCGAGTGCGCGCTCTGCCGCGGCGACCGCAAGCTTCAGCTCCAGCATTTCGCTGATGCATTCTACGCCCAAGAGGGATGCGCGGCCGGCGAGAATGTTTTCGTCACCCCGCGCTGGTCCTCGATCGACCTGCGAGCCCGCGCACCGCTCTGCACAGCCTGATCTTCCCCTTTTCTTTCATGATCGGAGGCCCGACATGTCGGTACTTTCGCCGTTCCTTCCTTTCATCCCCGAAGAGACGCCGCTCTCCTACGCGACCCGCCTTGCTGATTTTCACACTGGCGCCAGGCTGGTCGGCTTCTTGCACGATTTCGGCATTCGTCCCGATGCTCTCGCAAGCGGGGAGCCCGAGGCGCTAAATCGTCTCGCTCAGATCTCTGCGGTGGAGCGGGTGACCCTTGACCGCAATGCCTCCCGGAGCATTGGAAAGCGCCGTTTCGATCTTCGCGGTAACGTGCTGACGTCCGAATTCTTTTCCAGCCCCGACACCGTATTCTGCCCTGCCTGCTTGCAGGAAGACGATCTGGGAGCGAAATCTGTTGCTTGCCGCCGAGCTGGGAGACTGATGTGGACGCTGCGTCCGGTGCGCACGTGCGCCAAGCACAACCTCGCCCTTATCCACCGCGACAAGCAGCGGTGGGACGACAAGTTTCATGAGCTGGCTGTCCGGGTGCCCGAGCGGAGTGGCAGGCTTCAAGGATTGACTGAAGGCTGTCAGCAGCGGTCGCCGTCAGCGTTGCAGGGCTACGTCGCCGCGCGCCTTGATGGCGTCACTGGGCCGTCTTGGCTCGACAGCCAAACGCTGGAGCAGGCAGTTCGCACGACCGAGATGCTCGGTCTGCTCGTCGAATTTGGGCCCTCTGCCAAGCTTTCCGAGGTCAGCCACGAAGGATGGGATCGGGCAGGCCATGTGGGCTACGATATAACTTCGGCTGGCGAAACCGGGATCCGGGATTTGCTTCTCTCTGTTAGCTCAGAGTTCCGGGGCAAGGGCGGAAAACCCGGGCGTCGGAAGATCTTTGGTGCGACCTATGAGTGGCTTTCGGGAGCACGGAACAGCAAGGAAACCGGCGACATCAGCAGAATTTTGCGAGAACACATCTTCGATACGATGGAGATAGCGGCCGGTGAAACAATCCTCGGGGAGCAGCTTACCCACCGCCGGCTACACAGCGTCGCTTCCCTGTCTGCCGAAAGCGGGCTGGATGCTCGTACCCTTCGCAACGTGTTGGCAGCCAGCGGACTCATCCCTGCAGAGGAAAAGGTGAGTCGCCATCATTTGTTCGATGCGCAGGCGGGACGGGATCTGGCGGCGTCCGTCACGCGAATGACCCACGTCATTGCGCTCCCGAAGGCGCTAAACAGCACCCGCCCACAGTCTGAGCAGCTCTTGGACGAACGTCTTTTGCGTCAGATCTCCGAAAGGTGGGGTCAAGCAGCCGGGAGAACTTGGAAGGCGGTCGACGATCGCGAGATCGCGCGTTTCCTCTCGACGATGAAAGCCTGCGCGAACCCGGTTGACATCTTGCCCGCGGGCTTGGTGCCGATTTCGAAGGCAGCCGAGAAGGCGAAAGCGTCGTGCGTCGAGATCATGCACCTTGTCCTTGGCGGTTTTCTCTCAAGCGTCGTGCGCAGAGAGGACATCGAAGGATACGCGGCCGTCCATGTTGATCCCGACGAGGTCCGTACCCGGATTGATGCCTGCATGCCCGGTCTGTCGGCGTCGGCAGCATTTGCGCGCCTCAAGATCCCGAAGTCGACGGGATGGGCACTGGTCGACCGAGATGACGAGTTCCGCCTTGAGCCTCTTGTCATCGAAGGCCGCTCGGGCACGCATCGCTACTATCGTTTCCGCGAGGAGGTCGTCGCGGCGTTCGAGGCCAAGTTCACGACCGCAGCTCGCGTCGCCAATCACCACGATGTTCGGGTGGCGTCCGCCTTCTCGCATTTCAAGCGCAACGGCATATCACCAGTCTTGCGGCGCAAAGAGATCGGGATCGATCTATACCGCGCATCTGAAGTTCAGGAGCTTGAAATGACTTGATCTGTCGCTCGGGCCAGCCGAGGCACTCTCGGTCCGTAAGATCCAGCAACTGTAGACGGCCGCCATCTTTGGCGGCCTTTTTTCGTTTATGGGGTTCAAACCTTCGCTTTGGGTCGACGGACGGATGTGCCGCTCATCCGCATGGCAGAATGGACGCGAGTTGGCTGTCAAATGGCCAAGGCCAAGGGTTTTCGGCGCAGTCGACCCAGTAGAATCAATCACTTAGGATTGTTCTCTGGCCAAGATTTGCTTGTCGCAACAACAGGCGGTCGCTGCCACGGCTTGCCCGGCATCCCGAGGGCCTGGCCCCGATCACCGCTATCCGCGGCAAAGCGGTGCTGGACGCCGGTCCAGCACCGGCTTGATGAGGCAGGCTTCCAGGTGGGGGATCGGATGACGGATTGTTCGGGCCCAGCCCTCAGATGATCGCCTTGCGCACCTTGGCCGAGACCCATTCCGACAGCACCACCGTCGCCAGGATTACCAGCAGGATCAGCGTCACCTGCGGCCAGGCGAGGGTGTTCAGCGAGTTCTGCAGCTTCAGCCCCAGCCCGCCGGCGCCGACCAGCCCCAGGATCGCGCTTTCGCGGATGTTGATGTCCCAGCGGAACACCGTGATGCCCCAGAAGGCCGGCAGGATCTGCGGCACGATGGCATAGTTCAGCACCTGCGCCTGGCTGGCGCCGGTGGCGGTGATCGCCTCGACCTGGCGGATGTCGGTTTCCTCGATGCCCTCGTACAGCAGCTTGCCGATAAATCCGATCGAGCGCAGGCCGATGGCGATGATCCCGGCCAGCAGCCCGGGGCCGAGGATGGCGACCAGCAGCAGCGCCCAGATCAGCGAGTTGATCGAGCGCGAGGCGACGATGATGAACAGCGCCGCGGGCCGCAGGATCAACGGGAAGGGCGAGGTGTTGCGCGCCGCCATGAAGGCCACCGGCACCGCCAGGATCACCCCCAGCAGCGTGCCAAGCGTCGCCATGTTCAGCGTGTCCCACAGCGGCCCCATCAGCTCGCCCAGATAGGACCAGCGCGGCGGCCACATCCGCCCGCCGATGTCGGCGGCCTGCTTGGGCGCGTCCTGCACGAACATCCAGATCGTGCGCTCGTTCATCACCTGCCAGCACCAGACGAACAGCGCGACAAGGCACAGCCAGCCGAACCACAGCGCGAGGCGCGCCTTGGGGCTGCGGAACTGCCAGCTTGCGGGGAAATCGCTCATTGCAGGAATTTCCTCAGGTAGCTGGAGCTGTATTCGGCCACCATGACCAGCGCGATGATCATCAAGAGGATCGCCCCGGCGCTGTCATATTCATAGCGGTCGATGGCGGTGTTCAGCGTGGCGCCGATGCCGCCGGCGCCGACGATGCCGATCACCGCGCTTTCGCGGAAGTTGATGTCGAGCCGGTAGAGCGACAGGCCGATCAGCCGCGGCATCACCTGCGGCTGGACCGCGTAGTTGATCAGCTGTGCCCAGGAGGCGCCGGTAGCGCGGATCGCTTCGGCCTGCGCCTCGTCGATATCCTCGATATCCTCGGCCAGCAGCTTCGAGATGAAGCCGATGGTGGCGAAGGACAGGGTCAGGAAGCCGGCAAAGGGGCCAAAGCCGAACATCGCCACGAAGAAGATGGCGACGATGATCTCTTGCAGCGCGCGGCTGATGGCGATGATGCCGCGGCAGATCGCATAGATCCAGGCCGGGGCCACGTTGCGGGCCGCGCCGATGCCGATGGGGATGGAAATGGCGACGCCGACGACGGTGGAGGTCAGCGTCATCGTCAGGCTCTCGATCAGCCCCTGGCTGATGTCGCGCCAGCGGCTGCTGAAGTCGGGCGACAGGAAGCCCATGACGAAGCGCAACCCGCGCTCCGTGCCCTCGGCGATGCGGGTCCAGTTCACCTCGAGCGTGCCGACGGCGAAGACCAGATAGGCCAGCGCGGCAAGTTGCAGGGCGATGCGCCAGCCGCGATGGGTGAAGATCTGCGGCGGGCGCCGCCAGGTGGTCGGGTAGCTCATGCCGGGATCACCGACAGCCGGCGCAGGGCGTCCGCCTCGGCGTCTTGGTCATCCTCATGGCCCTTGCGCATCGCGGTCCAGTCCTCGGAGCCGTAGATCTCGGTCAGGGCGCCTTCGGTCAGTTGCGCGGGCGTGCCATCGAACACCACCCGCCCGGCGCGCAGCCCGATGATGCGCTGCATGAACTGCTGCGCCAGCGGCACGTCATGGATGTTGACGATGGCGGGCAGGTCGCGCTCGGTGCAGATCTCGACCAGCAGCCGCATGATCTGGCGGCTGGTCTTGGGGTCGAGGCTGGCGGTGGGCTCGTCCACCAGCAGCAGCTCGGGCTCCTGGCTCAGGGCGCGGGCGATGCCGACCCGCTGGCGCTGGCCGCCCGACAGCGCATCGGCGCGCTTGTCGGCATGTTCCATCAACCCGACGCGGTCGAGCAGCCGATAGGCGCGCTCGATGTCGGCAGGCGGGAAGCGGCGGGTGAAGCTCTGCCAGAACGAGACATAGCCAAGCCGGCCCGACAGCACGTTTTCCATCACCGTCAGCCGCTCGACCAGCGCATATTCCTGAAAGATCATCCCGATCCGCCGCCGCTGCGCCCGCAACTCGCGCACGCCAAGGCCCGTCAGGTCGCGCCCGCCAAGGCTGATGCGCCCCGAGGTCGGCTCCACCAGCCGGTTGATGCAGCGGATCAGCGTCGATTTCCCGGCGCCCGAGGGGCCGATCAGCCCGACGATCTGGCCCTTGGGGACCGAGAAGCTGACCTCTGCCAGCGCCTTGTCTCCGGTGCGGTAGGTCATCGTCAGGTCGGTCAGGGTCAGCATCGGTCGGTCCTTCGCGCAAAAGCCAAGCTGCGGGCAGATCGCTCTGCCCGCAGCCCGGCCTGTTTCAGACGATCACTCGCAGGCGTAGGATACGCCGGTGGCTTCGTCGATCTGGCGGATCACCGACCAGTTGTCCTTGAAGGTGATCGGGATGAACTGCTCTTCGCCCGACTTCGAGAACTCTTCGGCCAGCGACGAGCCTTCCCACGGGAAGCTTAAGAAGCCTTCCTTGATCTTCTCCTGCAGTTCCGGGGTCAGGTTGTGCGCAACGCCGTAGCCGGTGGTCGGGAAGGTTTCCGACTTGTAGATCGACACGATCTGGTCGGCCTTGACCACGTCGCGGTCGATCATCCGGGCCATCACCGAGTTGGCGACGGCCGCGGCCGGGTAGTCCTTGTTGGCGACGCCAAGGATCGAGTTGTCATGCTTGCCCGAGAAGACCGGCTCGAAATCGGTGCCGGCGGCCAGGCCGTAGAGCGACTGCAGCAGCGCCGACGGCGCCTTGAAGCCGGAATTCGAGGTTTCCGAGGTGAAGGCCAGCTGCTTGCCCTTCAGGTCTTCCGGCTTCTCGATGCCCGAGCCCGGATAGGTGATGATTTCCATCTCGTAGCCAAAGCTGCCATCGGCGGCGGCCATCATCGCAAAGGGGCGGAAGCCGGCGCAGGCCACGGCCAGCGGGTTCGATCCGGTGTTGAAGCCCGAGATATGCAGGCGGCCAGCGCGCATCGCCTCGATCTGGGCGGCGTTGCTGTCGATCGGGAAGAACTGCACGGTCTTGCCGGTGACTTCTTCCATATGGGTGATGAAATCGGCCCAGGCCTCGGCATAGACGGCCGGGTCTTCGACCGGGGTATAGGCGAAGATCAGGGTGTCGGGATCGACCAGTTCCGAGGCTTCGGTCGGGATGTCGGCGATCATGTCGCCATCGTTGTCGGTGTAGCGCGCGTCGAGCGCGAACTCGGCCAGGGCCGGGAAGGCGGCCAGCGAAAGGGCGGAAGCGGCGAGAAGGGCGCGGATGGTCATCTTGTGCTCCTGTTCCGAGAGAGAGGGGATCAGGGCGTCGATACGGCAGTTTCGTGACGTCGCGCCAACGTCATTGTAACGCCGGGATGACAATGCCCGCCCGGCGGCGCAACCCGCATCCTGCGCGGAACCCGCCAGGGGCGGCGCAGTTGGGACCGCATGCAGGACAGAACCCTCCCTCGCCGCACCGTCTCGCTCGCCGTTCTTGCGGCCGCGCTGATCCTCCTGATCCTCGTCGCGCCCGATGTGCTGCTGGTGTTCTTCGCCGGCATCCTCTTCGCCGTGTTCTTCGGCGGCGGTGGTGGCTGGATCGCCCGCAAGACCGGGATGCCCCGGCCCCTGGGCATCGGGGTGTTCATCCTGCTGATCCTGGCCGTTCTCGGCGGCGCGATGGCAGGCTTCGCCCCGGCGATGGCCAAGCAGTTCGACCAGCTGACGCAGGAAATCCCTTCCGCCTTTGAAAGCCTGCGGGAGCGCGTCGAGCAATACAGTTGGGGCGAGCGTGTGACCGAGGCCATCGACCCCTCGGGCCTGATGTCGAGCGAGAGCGGGCTTGCCGCGGCTTCCGCGGTGACGGGCACCTTTGGCGCGCTTGGCAATTTCGTCATCATGCTGTTCATCGGCATCTATGGCGCGCTCAACCCCGGGCTCTACCGCTCTGGCGTGCTGGCGCTGCTCGCCCCCTCGTTGCGGCCCCGGGCGGATGAGGCGATGGACAAGGCGGGCAATACCCTGCGCAGCTGGCTGTCGGCGCAGCTGATGGCGATGACGGCGGTGGGGGTACTGACCGGGCTGGGGCTTTGGCTGATCGGAATCCCGCTGGCCTTCATCCTTGGCCTGATCGCGGGGCTGCTGGCCTTCATTCCCAATATCGGGCCGGTGCTGGCGGCGGTGCCCGGCGTCCTGCTGGCCCTGCCCGACGGCATGAACACCGTGCTGATGGTGGTCGGCGTCTATGTCGCGGTGCAGGCGCTGGAAAGCTATGTCCTCACCCCCCTGATCCAGCAGGAGAAGGTCTCGCTGCCCCCCGCGCTGATCATCACCGCGCAGCTCTTGCTGGGGGTGCTGTTCGGCATCCTCGGCCTGGCGATGGCGACGCCGCTGGCGGCGGTCGGGATGACGCTGATCACCGCGCTTTATGTGGACGACTATCTGGAGCGGGAGCGGGCTTAGGCGGCAGACCTCCAAGGAACATCGGGCGCGGGACGGGGTTGGGCCGCACAGGGCGCCCACGGGCCTGCATTACAAGGAGACGACCATGCTCAAATTCATCGGTGGCACCATCGGCATCATCTTCCTGATCGGGCTGGCCGTCGTCGTCGGCCTGTTGATGCTGATCTTCTGATCGCGGCGCGGCCTGCGATCACCGAAGAAAGTTGGCTGGGGCGCCAGGATTCGAACCTGGGTATGTCGGTACCAAAAACCGATGCCTTACCGCTTGGCGACGCCCCAACTGGCGCGCTGTTTACTCAAGGGGCGGAGGGGCTGCAAGCCCAAAAATCGGCGGGCGGGGCTGCGCTGCGGAAACTTGATCACGTTGCATGGTGGGCCGGCTGCGGATAAGGGCAGGGGATGGAAACCGCCGATGTCCTGATCCTCGGTGCCGGCGCGGCCGGCCTGTTTGCCGCAGCCGAGGCCGGGCGGCGCGGGCGGCAGGTGATCGTGCTCGACCATGCCGTGCGGCCGGGCGAGAAGATCCGGATTTCCGGCGGCGGGCGTTGCAATTTCACCAACCTTTCCACCGCGCCCGAGCGTTTCCTGTCGAAAAATCCGCGCTTTGCGCTGTCGGCCCTGCGCCGGTTCACTCCGCAGGATTTCATCGCGCGGGTCGATGCCGCCGGGATCGCCTGGCATGAGAAGACGCTCGGGCAGCTGTTCTGCGACGGCAAGGCGACGCAGATCGTGGACATGCTGCTGGGGGGTGCGGCCCGGGCGGGGGCGCAGCTGGTGACCGGGGCCGAGATCGGCGCGGTGCGGCGCGAGGGCGGGCGGTTCACCGTGGAAACCTCGCGCGGGGCCTTTGCCGGGGCCAGCCTGATCGTGGCGACGGGGGGCAAGTCGATCCCGAAGATTGGCGCCTCTGGCCTTGGCTACAAGATCGCGGAACAGTTCGGTCTGCCGGTGCTGGAGACGCGCCCGGGCCTTGTTCCATTGACGTTTGCGGAGCAGGAGCTGGAGCGGTTGCGCCCTCTGGCGGGGGTGTCGGTGAGCGCGCGGGTGAGCTCGGGCAAGACCGGGTTCGACGAGGCGCTGCTGTTCACGCATCGCGGATTGTCGGGGCCAGCGGTGCTGCAGGTCTCCAGCTACTGGCGCGAGGGGCAGCCGATCACGGTCGATCTGGCGCGGGGGCAGGATGTGGCGGCGGCGCTGAAGGCGGCGCGGGGCGCGGCGGGGCGGGTGGCACTGCACAGCGCGCTGGCCCGGCTGCTGCCCGAGAAGGTGGCGGCGCTGGCGCTGGCGGAGGCGGGGCTGGATGGTGCCAACCGATTGGCGGATCAGGGAAATCCGGTGCTGGAGCGACTGGCGGCCGGCATCCACGGCTGGGTCTTGCGGCCGGTGGGGACGGAGGGCTACCGCACGGCCGAGGTGACTTTGGGCGGGGTGGATACGGACGCGCTCGACGCCCGGACGATGGAGGCGAAGGCGGTGCCGGGGCTGTATTTTGTCGGCGAGGTGGTGGACGTGACCGGCTGGCTGGGGGGGTACAATTTCCAGTGGGCCTGGTCCTCGGGCTGGGCGGCAGGGCAGGTGGCCTGATCGGGCGCGCAAGGCTTTGATTTCACTGGAAAGCCCTATGTGGAAACCATATGGAAGGCGTATGGATTTCATATGTATAGGGGAATTGTCGGGAATTGGTGGGGGGTCTGGCCGCGTGACCCCTTTTGAGGAGGCTTCCCGGCAATACTTATTGGTATATCCTTCACCTGTCCCAGCAACCCCAGATGCAATCGACATGCCGCGCAATACATCCGTGACCATCGGCGACCATTTCGCCAGCTTCATCACCGAGCAGGTGAAGGCCGGGCGCTATGGGTCCACCAGTGATGTGGTCCGGGCGGGGCTGCGGCTGCTGGAAGAGCACGAGGCGCGGGTGAAGGCCCTGCAGGAGGCGCTGGTGGCCGGGGAGGAGTCCGGCGAGCCGGGGGAGTTTGATTTCGAGGCGTTCAAGGCTCGGAAGCGGGCGAGCCATGCCGGGCGATGAAGGCCCTTGGCTTCTCGCCCGCGGCGCTGCCGGCGGAACGGTGGTGCGGGACGAGACATTGCCGTGTGTGCGACGTGCTTCTACCGTGTTGCCATGAAGAATGAGTGGGCTGACTTTCTTAATCCAGATGTTGTCCGGGCTCGTTTCGTGCGGGCAGGACTGTTTCTAGTGGCCCATGAAATGCTCGTCAGCGCCGTAAGAGATCGCCTACGTGACTTTTTCGCGGACGGTTGGACCGCCAAAGGTTGGAAAACAAGCGCGGCGTATCGGGATAAAGTCCTGACGCTTGACCCAAAGAACAAGGGCGACCCTTGGAGAGCAAGTTTGGTTTGGCTTCGCCAGATGGACGCCATCGACGATGATGATGAAAGGGCAATTCGAGAGCTCACCCTTGAACGGAATCGCCTTGCCCACGAGCTGCGCAAGGTGGTGGGAAGTTCGTATCATCATCTCGATTTTGAGGGCTTGTTCCCCAAACTCTTGGCACTTGTAGCGAAGATCGACAGATGGTGGGTTGTTAATGTGGACATTGAGACCGACCCCGAGCTGATGGACGAAGAAATCGACGCTGCTAGCGTGGTCCCCGGGTCTCAGATCCTGTTGCAAGTCTTGGCCGAGGTCGCACTCGGCAAAGATGAGAAAGCATGGGCGTTGTACAGAGAGTTCATGGCGAATCCGGCGAGCGCCCAGCCTTCGTGATTACCGCATCGAAACGAAATCAGCGATACTGTGCCAGCGACGGTGACGCCCCGCGTTCCATTCATCGCTCTCCTTGGCGAAGGCCATCGCCTTCGCCACGCTGAGACATCTCATCCCTCTCCGGACGGGCCCCCAAAGGGCCCGGCCAGCGCCCGCCCCGCCCTCGGCGGG
>JGI25322J35698_1000856_pt1 | contig 25216 bp, 18 predicted proteins | sample AutmiccBRH37_all_FD_35698 | JGI IMG/M metagenome (IMG submission 35698) | reverse complement strand
GTAGGATCGGGTTTGCCCGCGACCACAGCGCCTGCAATCGCGGGTAAACCCGCTCCCACGACAGCGGCTGGCGAAACCATGCGCATACCCGGCATCGACCGCTACCGCGCCGTGCTCGCTCACATCGTCGGCCACCGCCGCTGGTCCGAGGCGCAGATCGCCGACAACTGGAGCCCGTTCCAGCGCATGGCGGTGGAGTTCTTCGAGGACTGCCGCATCGAGACGCTCCTGATCCGCGAATACCCCGGCCTGCGCCGGCTTTTCCTCGCGCTGCATCCGAAACCGCTGGAAGGCGCCTGCGATCCGGAAACCACCTCCTGCCTGCGCTTCCGGATGGCGATGCTGTCGCGCGCGCTGCTGGAAACGGCTGGTGCACAAAGTGCACCCTACGACGCTTCGGAGTCTTCCCGCAGTGCACAAAGTGCACCCTGCGACGCTTCGGAGTCTTCCCGTAGGGTGCGCTCCGCGCACCGCCCGGATCATTCAAGTCACGGCTATACCGACCCCGTTTTGCGCGAATTCGTTGAGCGCTTCCATGAAGTGATGGCGCAAGGTGAATCCTCGACCAGCGAAATCGCCGCGCTGGCCCTCTCCTACGTCGCCAAAACGCGCCGCCAGAGCGACCAGCTCGCCAAAATCCACTTCGCCGACACGGTCGTCGACTACCGCGACGACAACCGCCAGATGTGGAAATTCATCGAATCGGGCGACGAGGAAGAAGCCTTCGACGAGAAGCGCAAGATTGAGCCGGACAAGGAAATCCACGGCCTGCCGCCGCGCCATTACCCCGAATGGGACTACGCCAGCCAGACCTACCGCCCCGACTGGGCCAGCGTGTACGCCGCGCTGCATCCCAGCGGCAACCCGGCCGACATCGACCGCCTGCTCGCCAAGCACGGCGCGCTCGCCAAGCAGTTGAAGAAGATGCTCGACCTCCTGAAGCCGCAGGACAAGGTGCGCATCCGCTATCAGGAGGAGGGCAGCGAGCTCGATCTCGACGTCGCGATCCGCTCGCTGATCGACTTCAAGTGCGGCGCCACTCCCGACCCGCGCATCAACATGAGCCACCGCACCAGCGGCCGCGACATCGCCGTGCTGCTGCTGCTGGACCTGTCCGAGTCGCTCAACGAAAAAGCGGCCGGATCCGACCAGACCATCCTCGAACTCTCCCAGGAGGCCGTGTCGCTGCTGGCCTGGGCGATCGAGAAGCTGGGCGATTCGTTCGCCATCGCGGGCTTTCATTCCAACACCCGCCACGACGTGCGCTACCTGCACATCAAGGGCTACGGCGAGCACTTCAACGACGACGTCAAGGCGCGCCTGGCCGCGATGGAGGCCAGCTATTCCACCCGCATGGGCGCTGCGATGCGCCACGCCGCCCATTACCTCGGCGCGCGCCCGGCCGACAAGAAGCTCATGCTCATCCTCACCGACGGCATGCCGTCCGACGTCGACGTTCACGACGAGCGCCTGCTGATCGAAGACGCCCGCCAGGCCGTCAAGGAGCTCGACCAGCAGGGCATCTTCCCCTACTGCATCAACCTCGACCCCAAGGCCGACGAATACGTCGGCGACATCTTCGGCCACCAGTACACCGTCATCGATCGCATCGAGCGGCTACCGGAGCGGCTGCCGCAGCTGTTCATGGCGCTGACTAAATAAGCAGGGGCTGCGTCTGGGGCGCCAGTATGATGGCCGACAAATCCTATGAGCAGGATGTAAAATGTATCGAATTAAAAAGGCCAAAAGCCACGAAGCCACAAAACCCACCGCACATGCCATCACCGTAGCGAACATGGATCATGCATGCGCGGCATGCCCTGCTCAACCAGGACAAGAATGACGTTCAACCTGACGGGCATCTGGGTGATGCCAACATCATCCGCTTCAAAAACAACCATGGGTGTGTATTTTCCTGATGCCCATTGATGAAGTCCCTCTGGATGAAAGGCAATCCGCATCCATCGTTAATTTGACCGGGCCGAAGACTTGGGACAGCCCAAGTCGGCTAACGAATAGATGACCATGTTTAACTTCAGAAATGAGATGCTTCACGAGATACGTTTACGCACACCAGTTATATCCAGTAGCGACCTTCAAATAGGCCGTATTTTTTGTACTAACACGCATAGCCCAGCCAACAAAATGTATACCGAAATTGAGAGGCGTGGCTGGGCGTGATGCAAACACCCCAATGAAAGAAATATCTGTACGCTCAACTACTGAACATTTTCCATTCCGCAGGCCACAGAACTGGTAATGATGAAGTGCAAAGCGGCGAATTTCTGCGTAAGGACGACGTTGTTCTATTTGAAGACCATTATGGCCAGGGTTGAAGTGAGCGTTAATCGCATGTTGAGGCCTGGGGTTGGCCAGTTGGGCACCTACTCGCCACGACCGGTTTCTTTACGCCTTGTAAGACCCAACAACCAATTGTGCGGAAAAGCTTTGCCTAGAGTTTCCATTGTCGTGCCCTCCTTTAATCAAGGCAGGTTCATTGGGGCAACTTTGCAGTCAATCATTGATCAGCAGTATCCAAATTTGGAACTGATTGTTGTTGACGGTGGTTCGACAGACAATTCGCTCTCTGTCATCAAGCAATATGAAGCCCACCTTACCTGGTGGGTCAGTGAGCCAGACTCCGGTCAAACTGCGGCGATCAACAAAGGGTTCCTGCGGTCAACAGGCGAGATAATGGCCTGGATCAATTCGGACGATCTCGTGGCTTCGGGAGGACTTTTCCGAGTGGCCGACTATTTTGTTCAGCACCCTGATACGCAGGCTGTTTACGGCGACAGAATCCTGATCAACGAAGAAGGTTTGGAGATTGGCCGCTGGATTTTGCCGTATCACTCCAGTGGTGTGCTCCCATGGAATGATTTCGTACCCCAGGAAACGCTTTACTGGACGCGCAAAGCTTGGGATCTCATTGGTGGCCGGCTAGATGAAAATTTTCATTTTGCAATGGACTGGGATTTTCTGCTGCGACTCTCTGCAAAACAGATAAACATTCAGCATCTGCCTGCGTTCTTGGGTTTATTTCGTGTTCACCATCAACAAAAAACCACGAGTCAGATGTCTTCAATCGGCCAACAAGAAATTCGGATAATTCGCCGGCGCGAATTAGGGTTTCATCCAACACGCTGGCAGTTGATCTTAAACACCGCGCCATTTTTGCTGGCCGCAAAATTCCATGAACTCAGTTTCAAGCTGGGATTGAATCCAAATTCCAAGACATGAGTCACCATCACAAAACCACGCCTGCAGCCATCATGGGTTCACTATTTGTTCATCGTGAATTGGTGTGGGATCTTGTCAAGCGCGACTTTATCGGCCGCTATAAAGGCTCATTCATGGGCATCGCCTGGTCACTATTTCATCCACTGCTCATGCTCGTTGTTTACACCCTGGTATTCAGTGTTGCCTTCAAGGCGCGTTGGGGGGCGGGCGAAGAGAGCAAGGTTGCGTTCGCCCTCGTCTTGTTTTCCGGGATGATCGTGCATGGGCTGTTCGCTGAATGTTTAAACCGTGCCCCGTGGCTTATCGTCAGCCAACCCAACTATGTCAAGAAGGTGGTTTTTCCCCTTGAGGTATTGCCTTGGGTGACCGTGATTTCGGCTCTTCTGCATTTTCTGGTCAGCCTTGGCTTGTTGTTGGTGTTTTGCGTGGCCACCGGGGTTGGCCTAAAGCCTGGAATTGCACTCATCCCCATCGTCATGCTGCCACTTGTTGTCCTGACATTAGGCCTGACATGGCTATTCGCATCTCTAGGGGTTTATTTGCGAGATATCGCCCAAGGTATGGGCATCATCACAACTGTGCTCATGTTCCTGAGTCCAGTCTTCTACCCCTCCAGCTCATTGCCGGAGAATTTTCGTCTCCTCCTAGCCTTTAATCCCATCACGCTACCAATCGAACAACTACGGGATGTGATGCTCTGGGGCAAAGCCATTCATTGGGGAGAATGGGGTATCAGCCTGTTGCTAAGTTGTGCCATCGCCTGGGTTGGCTTTTGGTGGTTCCAGAAATCCAGAAGAGGATTCGCCGATGTCCTCTGACGAAATCGTCATTGATGTAAAAAATCTCAGCAAGCGTTACGAGATTTATGCCACGCCTAGAGACCGTCTCAAGCAGTTGGTGTTGCCAGCCCTGCACAACGTCTTCTCTCGTTTGGGTCTTCGACCCCGCGCCAAAATTGACCAGCACTCGCCACAGTATTTCCGCGAATTCTGGGCGCTGCATGATGTCTCTTTTCAGGTTCGTAGAGGTGAAACCGTCGGCATTGTCGGACTCAATGGCTCCGGTAAGTCCACCCTGCTGCAACTGATCTGTTCCACCCTGACCCCCACCTCGGGGAATGTAGAGGTCAAAGGTCGGGTGGCGGCATTGCTTGAACTGGGGTCGGGTTTCAATCCGGACTACACCGGCCGAGAGAATGTGTTCTTGAATGGGCAGATACTGGGGCTGAGCCGGGAAGAAATTCAGGACCGATTCCAGGCCATCGAGGCGTTCGCTGATATTGGCGACTTTATCGATCGGCCGGTCAAGACCTATTCCAGTGGCATGGTGGTGCGGCTGGCATTTGCAGTGGCAATCAATGTTGAACCGGAAATTCTGGTTATTGATGAAGCTCTGGCCGTCGGGGATGTGGGTTTTCAGGCCCGGTGCTTCGCGAAGATACACGAATTAAGGAAGAGGGAGATAACATTATTGTTTGTTTCCCACTCGCCGGGAGCAGTAACAGAGTTGTGTAACCGCGCCATTTTGATTGATGGGGGCGAGTTGCTGCTTCAAGGAACACCGAACCAAGTCATCCGGGCTTACAACCTATTGGCCAGTGCTGGGAAACCAAATTTCAATAATGTACGCAAGGAAGTTGTTGCCCTTGCCGAAGTGGAGAATGCCACTTTGACAGCCTCAACTCATGTTAGCGCTTTGAATGCCCCAGTTAATCTTAAGAGTGAGCCAAAAATAGCAGAAGGCCACAATGTTGCTCTGAAAAACCCCATAGCAGACTCGAAGAAAGATAGTGCTGCGCTTGAGGCGTATTTTGACCAGAAATTACACGATGCAATCAAGCCGCTACCCTTTGAACGGCGGGGTGCAGAAATCAGTAATGTCTGTGTCGTTGACATGGGTGGTCGGCATGTTAATGTCTTGCCCATGCATCAGGAATACATGCTCAAGTTTGATGTGCGCTTTGATACAGATTTTGAGAATGTGCGCTTTGCATGGGTTATCAAAACAGTTAGTGGGACAACACTCGGAGGAGGTACGACACACCAGCCGGGATGCGGTATTAGCTTAGGTTCTTCAGCTCGCTTACAAGTAACGAGCCATTTTGTAAATTGTTTCCTGCCCGGAAATTACATCATCGGCGTTGGGGTGAGAGGGAAAATAGATGCGGACGATGAGTTTATTCATGGCATATCGTCAGCAGTTACCTTCCAGTCTATTTTTTATGGAATAAGTCTAGGTAGGGGAATGGTTGATTGTCTCGTTTATCCTTCATTTAAAGTGAAGGATAGCGACGGACATGCCATCATGATGTGATGATCGACACATCTTCCAAACCAGCGGCTGGACTACCGACAGGTCTGTTTGACCAGGTATGGGTGCTCAGCCTGCCCAGTGCCGCCGATCGCCGCCAACATATTGTGCAACACCTGCCAGCTGTAGGTTTCGAACGCTTTGAGTTTTTTGACGCAACTCCCGTAGGCGATCCGGCGGTGGATTATGCGCTGACCTCTGGTGACGTGATGCAATTCCCCCCCTGCTTTCGTTGTGGTGGTCTGGATTGTGGTGAACCAAACTGCAACAACTTTCTAATCCCGGCTCAAGTGGCCACGTTCCTGAGCTATCGCCGCTTGTGGCGTACCATTGCCAATGGCACAGCAGAACGGGTGCTGGTGGTGGAGGACGATGTGTTCTTCCATCCTCACACCGCGCGCGTGCTTAACTGGATTTCTGCGCAGGTGGCGACGGGAAGACTTCCCTTTGCCGCCGGACATGTCTGTCTGCTGCGGCTAGGCTGGGCACGCTGCGCTGACCATCTTGCTGGTGACACACCTTGTCGAGCTGATCACACTTTGAAGATGGCCAACCCGTGCCACGCGCTGACTCGTGAATTTGCAGCTGCCCTACTTGCGCGCGATACTGGCATTCGCCACACCGCAGACGTGTTCCAGCACAAACTGGCGCCTCAGCCAGATGAGGCGTTCACAGTGTTTCCCCCCATCGCTTCCGAACTGTCTTGGTCTGATGGAGTATTTGCGTCAACAATACGACCCAAGAAGGTACACGCCGAATATTTGCTAGAGCATGGTGATACAGATGGTGCTCAAGCATATGCCCAGCAGATAGCCGCTCATGTGGAAAAAAAGCATTTTCGACCTTTATTGGTTGTCGGCCATCCGCGCTGCGGTACTGGATATACTGCTAGTCTTTGTCGACAGCTAGGCCTCGATGTGGGGCACGAAAAGCTGGGGGCAGACGGAATCAGTTCTTGGATGTTCGCTGTCGATGCGGAGTGGAATCCGTATGCACTAGACGAAGTGGCGCGTACCCGGCGCGCCTTTGCCTGGCGTTACCTGATTATGCCGGTACGTGACCTTGCAACTGCAGCTGGTTCGGTAATGCGCGATTCTCAACATGCGCCACCGTCCTATGCCTTTCGGCGCGAACACATTCTGCGGCTGCTTGGCCTTGACCTGAATGACTTTGATAGCCCGTTGGAGCAGGCTCTGTGGTCGATCACCTCTTGGGCGCGCATTGTGCTGGCACAGCAGCCGGATCTTTGCTGGCGCATTGAAGATCAGGCCGAGCTTCTGCGTGATTTTTTGTTATCCCGTACGCTATGTATGCCAGAACAACAGGCCACCGTGCTGAACACCTTACCCGTTAACGTCAACAAACCATACCAAGGCGTGCACCATCCCAAGCCTGACATTATTGCGGCTGACTGGACTAAGTTGAGTCCGAACACGCGACAAGAAGTAGCTTGGTATTGTGAGCGTTTTGGATATTCCCTGCCGTGGTTACCACCCCCAGAGAACGTCTATCATGCCAATGATTTGATGCACCTATTTCTTCAGCCGGTTGGCTGGCTTCAGTCCAAAGTAGAGCAGGCCCCGGTGGGGGGCGACGGCCAACCGTTGCCTTGGTTTACCTATGGTGCCATAGAATTATTGCAGCAAGTAGTGCGTCCGGATGACCGGGTATTCGAGTTTGGTGCTGGTTACAGTACGCTGTGGTGGCAGAAGAACGTTGCCGAGGTCTATTCCGTCGAGCACGATGGGCAGTGGTGTGAACGCCTGCGCCCACTCCTAAAATCTAATGCCCACTTGGAGACTAGCCCCATTGACAAATCTGTTGGGGAGGCCGCCCTTGCTTCGGTAGCTGCTTTCTTCGAACGAGAACGCCGAAGCGATTGGCCTTACGATGCCACCAGAGTTATACGGCGCGGCCTGTGCGATGATCGTTTCGTGGCTTATGCAACCCACATCGACGATGTGGGCGGTGACTTCGATTTCATCGTCATTGATGGTATGGCACGGCGCCTATGCACATGGACTGCGCTGCGCCACCTCAAGCCAGACGGTTTCATTGTGCTGGACAATAGCAACCGTAGCGACTATGACCTAGCCTACATCATCTTGGCTGAAGCCGGTTTCCGGCAGATTCCCTGTTGGGGTTTGGTACCCGGTGCTGATTTCCACACTTGCACCTCATTTTTCACACGCTCGTTGAACCGTTTGCCACCGGCCACCTTCGTTGGGAACAGCTTCGGGTTGCCGGAATACTGAATGTGCAGCATACATACTTGACGATTAACCGAAGGTGTTTTCAATCGTAATATTTCCAGTTTTTTTGCTGGAGGATACCTAATTGAGTGCTTATGAGCAGAACTCGTCTTTCTAAGGAATTGAAATATTGATCGGTAATCAAGGAGAAAACCTGGTTTTTCTGTTGTCCATGCCACGCTCAGGCTCAACGCTACTAAGCCTGATGCTCGGTAGCCATCCAGAAATCTGTTCCCCACCAGAACCCTGGATAGTGCTCGCATTAACCGAATATTTAGGGCTGGGTAATATTCGGTTTGCCCCCTATGGTCGGGAGTGGGCTGAGATAGCTGCGATGGAGTTCTTGCTGAACCCTGAGAGAAAACAAAGGGGGGTACTCGGCAAAGCACTTCGGATGATCGGCGCAACATCCCCGCCGGACGCCACCACTGTGGCAAGGCAGATTTTGCAGGCGGCCTACCAGATGCATCTCGACGTATCGGGGAAGAAAGTATTTGTCGACAAGACGCCTCGGTATTACACGGTGCTGGGACTGATAAACGAAATTTTCCCTCAGGCAAAAAAGATCATCTTGTTACGTAACCCGCTGGATATCTTTGCGTCTTACAAATCAACCTGGGAAGTCTCGCGAAGCATTTTTACGCCAGAAGGTGTTTTGGTTCATACAAGGGATTTTTGCGAGGGTTTGTTTACGCTCGCCGACTATATTGCCCCCAACAGGGATGACGTCCTGGTTCTGCGTTATGAGGATTTGGCAAGCGACCCGGAAAGCGTGCTCCGGTCTGCATGTGGGTATGCTGATATCGATTTTTCACCCGCGATGCTGGCTTTTTATGAGAACACAGCACTATTAGAAGAGTACAGACGATCCCCGGTCGGAGATCCCGTCTCATCCAACCAGCCCAAACCGACGAGTAATCTGACGGTAAACGCATGGGAAGAGCGCCTTGATAGGGCCGATATACAAGCCTTGATCGACGTTTTGGGGAGCCATATTTTTGAACGACTCGGCTACGGAGAAACGGTAGACAGGCTGCGGCATATGTCTGTAAATATCCCTACTGAAGAACAAGCACTCGAACGCCGAAACTTGTTGATGAGATTTCTGGTAAATCATGTGCATGAGCAGCCTTTTTCGGCGTGGGACAATTTTGTTGCGCCGCTAAAGGCGTGTATGGCAGACCGATCGGCACGGCTGGAGGTGATTCAGCAGCAGCAGGCCGAGTTGGAAAAAGTGAAGCAGAGCCTTGAGGTTTCGGAGTCAGATCGATTGGCAAGGCTGGAGGTGATTCAGCAGCAGCAGGCCGAGTTGGAAAAAGTGAAGCAGAGCCTTGATGTTTCGGAGTCAGATCGATTGGCAAGGCTGGAAGTGATCCAGCAGCAGCAGGCCGAGTTGGATCGGATGCATTCATTTTGTGGGTTTCTGTGTGATCGGTTCAGTCAATTGAAAAAATTGATTTATGGTGGTGCAAAAAAACGATGAATCAGCAACGTCAAAAAATAGCCATCATCCTGCCCGCCTATAACGAAGAATTTACTATCGGGCCTACGATAGAGTCTTTCTGGCGAGCAATCCCCGGCGCTGAAATCGTAATCGTCAACAATAACTCGGCCGATACCACTGGTAAAACGGCTCGCGACACGCTGGCAAGATTGGGCGCACACGGGTGGGTAATTAACGAAAGCCGTCAAGGGAAGGGCAATGCGGTTCGCCGTGCTTTTTCAGATGTTGATGCCGATATCTATGTGATGGCAGACGCAGACCTAACCTACCCGGCGGAAATGGTGGGCATGCTCATTCAGCCCATCATTGATGGTGAAGCCGATATGGTGGTGGGTGACCGCTTGAGTATGGGGCACTACACGCGCGAGAATAAGCGGCCCTTTCATGGTTTTGGGAACCACTTGGTCAAAACTTTAATAAACCGTCTTTTTGGCTCCGGGCTTAAGGACATCATGAGCGGCTACCGTGCATTCAACCGAAAATTTGTAAAAAATTACCCGATCTTGGTTGAAGGCTTTCAGCTTGAGACGGATGTGACGCTGCATGCGCTGGACAAGCGCTTCCGGATTCTGGAAATCCCCGTTCCGTATAAAGATCGTCCAGCAGGAAGCTTTTCGAAGCTGAATACTTTCAGGGATGGAGCGAGGGTGATTTTTACCATTGCCCAGATTCTTCGTTATTACAAGCCAATGGCGTTCTTTGGAACCACGGCATTCATATTTGCCGTGGCGGGCATCATCGCGGCAATTCCGGTTTTCAACGACTGGATTGTACATCGATACATTTATCACATCCCCTTGGCGGTATTGGCCGCAGCGTTGGAGATCGTCGCGGTCATGTCGTTGAGCCTTGGGTTGATGCTTGATTCCGTCACGCACCAGCATCGTATGAACGCCGAACGGAGATTATTGGGTGATTGAGAAAAGAGGCCGATTGCTTCGCTTTTCAATGGTGCCAATGCTTCAGATGATTGATACCAAAATTCTGTTTTTTGGCATGGTTGGAACAGTCGGCTTTGTTATAGACGCATTTTTGTTAACCGCGCTGACAGTCAAGTTAGGCCTGGACATATTGCCGGCCAGGGCGATTTCCTTTGCTTGTGCGACTTTACTTACCTGGTTATTGAATAGAACGCTCACCTTTTCTCGCCAAGCAAGCCGTGAACCGCAGACACGCAAGAAAGAATATTTTCTGTACCTCACCGTCCAGATGATCGGTGCTGCCTTAAATTTTGTGGTTTTCCTTGCGTTGATCGAGTGGAATCCAATGCTTAAGCAAATGCCGGTCATTCCACTGGCTGGCGGGGCAGTGGTGGCGCTGGTGTTTAACTTTACGATGTCACGCAAGTTTGTTTTTGTAAATCGGGGTGGTTTGGATGAGTGAATATTCCGGGACTGGGAATCTTGAAGTTATGGACTGCGCGGTCAATTACAATGCCTATCTTTCGCGCCTAATTCGCTCCTGCGCATTGCCTACGGACCGCATTCTCGATTTCGGTGCAGGGATCGGTACTTTTTCCCTTCCCTTGAAAAGAGACGGATTCGATGTCTCATGCGTTGAGTCCGATCCAAAACAGCTTCAACGTGTTACTGAAAACGGGATTTCTGGATTTTCTGGCCTCGCAGCGGTGCCTGACGAAACCTACGATTACATATTTACGTTGAATGTGCTGGAACACATCGAGGATGATCAGTCCACGCTACGGGACTTGGCCAGAAAACTCAAGCCTGGGGGACGCCTGCTGATTTATGTGCCAGCTTTCCAGATGCTTTTTTCCAGTATGGATCGCGCTGTTGGGCATTACCGACGCTATAGGTTGGGTGGCTTGTCCGAGCATGTGAGTTCGGCTGGCTTTGAAATCAAGCAAGCGCGTTATGTTGATTCCATTGGTTTCATAGCATCACTTGTTTTCAAATATATTGGTAGTAATGATGGATCACTGAACAGGAATGCCGTCATCCTGTTTGACCGCTTGATCTTTCCCGTGAGCCTTCTGCTGGATTTGGCCACAAAAGAATTATTTGGCAAGAATCTGCTGATTGTCGCGGTGCGGCAATGACTAGTTATTGCATTTCTCTTGCCTCGTGACGCAATTTAAATGACACTTCTGCTTGCCCATATATTTGGTTTGCTCTTTGTAACGGGGGCTTATTCTTTCCGTGTTTATCAGCACAGGATTGACAGAGTCCTCGCCACGTCTGTTACAGCCTGGGCAAACATCGTTGTTACCGGACTCGCGCTATCTGTTACGAATCGGCTGGGCGATCCTATCTTGTTTGTTCGTGTCTCGATGCTGCTGGCGTTTCTGATGCTGCCAGTCGGCTACCTCATCATGCGGCGTGAGCCAAGTCCTTCCCCGCAACAGCAGCGCATTACTGGCAAAGTCAATTGGCTACCTGTCATCATATTTACGCTGACGATCGTTCCTCTCGTGGCCGCGAGTTTTCTGGTCGCGCTGGCTTATCCGCTGAGCAATTATGACTCGCTGACCTACCATCTCCCGCGCGTCATGTTTTATCTCGGGCACGGTTCTTTGGCACATTTTGAGACCGAAAATATCCGGCAGATTTTCTTTCCGTTTAATCTGTCTCTTCTTCATTTGGCAGTTTTGCAACATGGCATCGGTTTTGAGAAACTGCTGACCTTGTTGAATATCGGGTTCTGGCTTGGTGCGGGGGCTGCCATATACCGGATTTGCCGCCTTGCCAGCTATAGCATTGGTGCTTCTCTCGCCGCCACGTGGCTGGCGATGACGTCAACTCAGATACTAGCTCAGGCTACAGCTACGACCAATGATCTACCGACAGCCGCGGCACTTCTGATGGCAGTTGTTTTCTTCCAAAACTGGATGCATGCGCGACGATCAGTCGATGCACTTATGTCCGGGATGGCTCTAGGACTTGCCTTCGGATCGAAACTTACTGCCGTTTTTTTTATTCCCCCCGCATTGCTGATTGCCGGGCTGTTGGCTTATCGTTACCGCAATTCAATAAGTTTTCATGTTTTGATACGGCAAGCCAGGGTTTGGCTTATCCCACTTGTCATCTTTGTGGTCCTCGTGGCCCCCTTCACTATCTATAATATGAAGGCGTCAGGTTACTGGATGACCGACCAGTTCGACTTTACGCTCAACAAACCATTTTCATTCGACGTGTTTCGGCAAACAGCGAAGGCGTATTTGCTGCAATTTTTTATTGAACCGTTCCATCGCTTTACTTTGGATCTTTCGGTTACGGAAGCACTTAACCATTTGGTCGAGTCCCTCCTATTTCCTAACTGGAATCCGGCCTATGCTTTCTCTCCCCTGTATATTTTTCCGCCCGACCTGAACGAAGACCACGTGTGGTTTGGTTTCGCCGGTGCATTTGTTATTGTTTCGGCCCTGAGCAGTGTGTTGCGGGATCGAAATCGCATGACGGTAATTACAGGCCTGGCAATCCTTGGGCTGGGATGGTTGTTGTTTTATTTTGCACTCAACAAATGGTCACTTTATATCCAGCGCTATTTTGTTTTGCCATTTTTGCTGATGGTGCCAAGTGTTGCCTATTATTTCGACAAGACCTCTGCCTGGTACGCGCCTCGCAGCATAACCAGGATCGCAGTGGCAACCTTGTTTGTGACCGCATTCTGGTTTTCCATCAGCTACCTGATTCAGAATACGGCACGCCCACTACTCCCCCTTGTTTTCAAGTCTATTCAAAAACCACAAGAACTCCCGATTTCGAGTGAATTGTCGGCCGCGCTTTCAGGTCATGCGCGTATCAATATGTCTCTGGCTGGAGGCAATGAACGGGTATTCCCGCTCATGCGCGCCAGCTCAGGCAAGGCCTTTACATCCGCTTCTGATATCAAGGAAGACGCATTTAATCTGATCTCAAAGTGGGCATTTACTAAAGACGCGGTGTATCACAACATTGCGGCAAAAGAGTCGTACACGCTCTTGCCCCTGCTTGCAAAGCGCACGGTGGGGATTGAAGCGCTGGGAACGGTGGGGATGGGCGTGGAGGAATTTGCCTATTTTGGCCTGGCGCCGTATGCCGATCGGCTCAAGTCATCGGCCCAGAACAGCAATATTCTGGTGTGCGTGAAGTACAAACGTGCAGAGCCAGACCGCTTTATGAATTCACGCCTGCAACTACTCGGCCTCAATCTGACGGATGGCTTAGCAGCGATGATCCTTGCGGAATATCCCGATGGCAGCAAAGTATTCTTAGCACAGGTTCGCGATGCGTCAGAAGTGCTGCTGCCGCTCAAAACCTCGCCGGTTCGGCTCCTAATTGAGTTTCATGACGTGGCGGGTGGTTTCGTGGCTGCACGGGGCGAAATTCCGTTCAAAACGCTGGAAACAAAAACCCCCGATTTGCCTGACGATCCGGACAACGTTTTCACTCACGACTTTATCGGCAAGGGATCGGAATCAGATAGCTATGTTACTGGTCTTGCATCACAGGAAGGACCTTACCCCCAATGGTCCCTCCCTCTGTTCCGCTGGGCGAAACAACAGTCCGTCCGAATAGTTAGCCCAGCCCATGAAGGGCTCAAAAATATCCGGCTGGTTTTTAGCGCACGCCTCCAGGTTCGGGATAATGCCGAACTGGAACTGCTTCATAACAACAAGCGCGTGAAGCTATACCACCTCACCGGCAAGACAACTTGGCTCGATGACCGGGTGGACCTGCCCGCAGCGCCGGGAGAGAACATCATCGAATTGCGCGATACCCTGGCCGATGTTCGGCCCGACTGGAATGCCTATCTTTCCACCAACCCCGATGCACTACGCTGGGTGAAAGCGCAGGGATTGGCTCACGAACTGGGTGCCGAGCAACATTTTGAGCGTATCGGCCGCAAGGAAGGCCGGGATTTACCGTTCAAGCAAATGACCGGAATCAAGAATGTTCCGCCAGAATCTCTCTTCTTCGTTTTTCGGAAGTTGCAACTGGTGGGCCGGAAGGAAGCACCATAAATGAGTGAGGTAGTTTCCGAGATGGAGAACAGGTCTGCTGGCCAGGAGCGCAATCGTTTCGTAGACACCTTGCGGGGTTTTGCAATCTTTGGTGTGGTGTGTGTGCACTTTGGCGGCAGTTTCGCTACCCCGGCCAATGCCTGGACGCCATCGTTCTATACTGGCCTTGCACTCAACCAGTTTTTCCATTTTTCAGTCCCCTTGTTCATTTTTATTTCGGGGTTGCTGGCAAGCCCCTATCGGTCGCATCGTCAAATAGGGCTTGCCAGGTATTATCTAGAGCGCCTCCTCAGTATTGGCTGGCCCTACTTGATTGCGTCCGTTGCGGCATTTGTCTTGCTTGGGATGCGCCATGAACTTGCCGGCCTGGCAACCGACGCGGAGAGAATTCACTGGTTGCTTTCCCGGTTTTTTTATTACGGCATCCACCCAACTTTCTACTTCATTCCAATGATTCTGCTGCTTTATTTTTTGAAGCCGCTGTTGTCCTGGCTGGCGCCTGCAATTCATCGCCTTGTCGTACGAAAGTGGAATACCTCCATAAACTTGCACACGGTGATGCTGGCGATCCTTTTCACGTTACTGGCGCTGCATGTGCTTCTCGGCATTCTCGGCTACAAAGGCGTGCTCGATTTCTATACCTGGTGCCGACCCAATCCCCTGTTCTGGGTGGTGTATTTTTATTTGGGCTTGGTGTTTCCCGAGATTTCCAAAATGATCTCACCGGAAAGGATTAAGCGGTGGCTGGGCCTCGGCATCATCCTGATCGTGGCCGGATATCTTTTCGATTGGAAAGTGCTCACGGATACCACCATGGTTGGTCCGCGTTTTGAAAATAGTAAGGTTGATTACGCATATGCGCGGCCGGGAATTCTGGTCCTGAATCTGTTCGTCATACTTTTTGTGGCGGGTTTGTTAGCTAAAGGGACTGACAAATACAACGCAATTTTGTCTTTCCTTGGCAAGCACTCGCTGCAGATTTACTTGTGGCATATCTTGGTGCTGTATTTCTTGGCGTGGAGGTACGAATCCGTTTTGACAGCCGTGAAGAACATGCCGGAATTGATCATCGGGTTTGCATTTTTCACGGCTACTCTGATAGCTGTGCTGGCGTGGGCAGCAGGTTTTTTACTTAGCCTGCCGGGCAGACACGTTGTTGAAATGAAAGTTACAAGAATGAGTGGCTCTTGATGAATAAAGAACAAACTGTATTTCAAACCGAGTTCAAGGATTATCAATTTATGGGGGCATCTTGAATCAAATGAGCTACGAATTATTTTTACAAAATACGGCTCGGGATAAAGACAATTATTTGTTGATTTCCCAGCACCGAAAATATCAGCATGATGAACAGTCCTATGACCAGCAATACCAGATATCTCCGTACGATTACGTTGCGGGGGAAGGATTATTAAATCTTGCACAAAAACTTGCTCTGGATATCCGCCATCCCATTCTTGAACTGGGGTGTGGCACAGGCCGATTATCAGTCGGCCTGCTCAAGGCATTCGACCCGGCCAGGGTTCTGGTGACAGATGCGTCATCGATTTTTCTCGATATTTCACGACAAAAATTTCTGGAGAATGGGCTTGCCCTTCCACACCTTGGTGTGTTGACGTTTGAGGACATCGGCTCCCTCCCGGATGATGCATTTTCTCTGATCGTGATTCGATCCGCCTTACACCACGTAGACAAGTACGATAAGTTTCTGGTGGCTGCATCCAAAAAACTGGTTCGAGGGGGCGCCCTGATTTTTCAGGAGCCTCTCTACGAAGGATTATTCGTCCTGGGTCTGATCGCAAAGTATTTACAGAAATCTACGAACGATAAAGAGATCCTTAAGGATCTGAGGCTTTTATCTGACACGATGCGCTTCTATTGCCGAACCGATGTGGATAAATCGCAGGCTGAAGATAAACACACGTTCCGCCTCAATGACATTCTTAATGCCGCGAATCGGGCTGAGCTGGGCCTTAAATTTTTTCCCAATCGCTCGTTCGAGGATTTTGCCGGAGAGCCGTCGCAGTTTGACTATTCGAAATTTTCCGAAAGTTATTTGAAGTATTGCATGAGTTTTAGTGACAAGACCGTGACCTTTTTCATGACAAATGCCGGCGAAGTTCTGGAGTATATCGCGGAAATTTCCGGAACGGAGCGTGCACCAGAATCCTCAGGGGTTTTCGTGCTGACGCGACCTGCATGAGGTTGGCCGAAACCCCTCAATTCAGAATCGAAATTTGGCGGGCTACATGTTTATGCTTCAACGGCTAAAAAACTTTATCTGGCAATTGTTGAAACGGGCGCGACTTCTATACAAGCAAGTTGCGTTTCTATTGAGGCATGTGCTTGAGCATGGCATTTCGATAGGCGACGTCAAACGATTTTTAATAAAGGTGCGTCATCGTTACAAGCAAGTTACGCTTAAATCTAAACGTGTGCTGGATCATGGCGTATCGATAGAGGACGCCAAATTGCCGCTGCCTGAAACCTTGCCCGGCGGACGTCCTTGGCCAAAGATTTCGGTTGTGACGCCATCCTTCAATCAGGGATGCTACATCGCGGAGACCATAGAATCGGTGCTTCATCAGGGCTACCCGAATGTCGAGCACATCATTATTGACGGCGGTTCGAGCGATGACACTATGCAGGTTGTCGAGCGTTATCGCTCACAGCTTTCCCATATTATTTCGGAGCCTGATCGTGGGCAAAGTGATGCCCTTAATAAAGGTTTTCGCCTGGCCACAGGCGATATCTTGTGCTGGCTGAATAGTGATGATCAGTTTGCACCTGGGGCGCTTGCTGCGGTGGCGATGGCCTTCGCCACCCATGAGGTGGACTTGATTTCAGGTATTTGTGAAATATACAAGGATGGTAAGCTTGTTCACCGTCATATGTCCGCTTGTGCGGATGGTCCCCTCCCTCTGGATGACCTCCTCGATTTGGATAATGGCTGGAACGCCGGTCAGTTTTTCTACCAACCCGAGGTGTTTTTTTCCCGTTCCTTGTGGGTGCGGGCGGGCGGTCATGTCCGTGAGGACTGCCACTACAGTATGGATTATGAGTTGTGGTGCAGCTTTGCGCATATAGGCGCCAAGTTGCATGTGATTGGTGCACCGCTGGCGCGCTTCAGGACGCATTCGGAGCAAAAGACCGCAGATCCTGCGAAGTTCAAAAAAGAGCTTGTTAGTGTACGTGATGGTTTTGTGGCGACGCATTCCATTCAAGTCCAGCCCAGCGTAAGGCCCTCCGTTCGGTTTGATCGCAATTTGCGCGTTGCAATGGTGAACGATGTCGGTATGCGCTTCGGTGCGGGCATTGCTCATGGGAGAATCGCCGCCGGGCTTGATATGGCGGGTCATAACGTGGAGTTATTTGATCTGGGCTCCCGTGTTGCTGCCGATGGCAAGGCAGATGAGGCGGGGCTGGTTTCGGATGTTGTCCGGTTTGATCCGGACGTCGTGATTTTCGGAAATCTTCATTCCGCGACGCGAGATTCTGTGAGTGTTGTTGAAGCTTTAAGTGCACGTTTTCCATCTTTTTGGATTACGCATGATTTTTGGTTGTTTACGGGGCGATGTGCCTATCCCGGGAAGTGCACGAACCATCTGACTGGTTGTGACACGAGTTGTCCAACAGCGCAGCATTACCCGGACCTTGTGCCAAAGAGAATTTCTGATGCATGGAAAAGGAAGCGGACGCTTCTTGGCGGTATCCACTTACCCTATATTTTGGCGAATTCTGTCTGGAGCGCAGACAGTGTTCGACATTCGCTGTCAGCAGTACGTGATGATGGCTTTTCTCGTGTTCAGCGAGTCCGTCTAGGGGCGCCAGAGCACTTGTTCAAACCCTTGCAAAAATCGGCGGCACGAAGCGCTTTGGGGATCAAGGCCAATGATTTTGTCATCGCGTTCAGTGTTTCCTCTTTGGCTGAGGAACGTAAGGGTGGGCATTATTTGGTTGAGGCGCTGCACAATTTTGCCTTCCCTAATGTGTCGGTGCTCCTGATTGGTAATCTGGATGTCCCTTTTGAGGCGGCGGGGGTAGAGATCGTGCCGCTGGGGTATGTCACTGAAACTTCGACATTGATAGCAGCCATGAGTGCGGCCGATGTGTATGTTGGCCCTAGCACGGAAGAGACGTTCGGTCAGGTTTTCATCGAGGCCGCGCTAATAGGCACCCCTTCAATCGGATTTGACCAGACGGGGATTCGCGATGCGATTGTGGAAGGTGTCACGGGTTTGCGTGTTCCACCTTCCGCGGAAGCGCTACGTGAGGCGATTCTGCGCCTCTACCATGATCGGGATCTTTGCGAGCGCCTTGGCTCGTGGGCGCGTATTTATGCGCGCAATGAATTTTCTCTTGAGTCTTCCTTCCATAGCTTGTTTGTAGCCTGGCGGTCGCTTGGAATGATCGATCAATGGGGTGTGCCCAATAAAATCGGCTTCGTAAGGTCATCTGCTTTTGTGGATGAAGCATTGCGTCCAACCACAATTTGGCGTCCAGTACATGGTATCTCGCCCACCGAGGGGCCTTATCCGCAATTCGGTTTGCCAACGACATTTCACTGGTGTCATGGCGATCAGTCTAGGATTTCCGTGAATTGCCCAAAAGAAGGTAAATATAGAGTAACGCTGACGTACTACTGCAACCTGTTTAGTTCAATTGAAGTAAAATTAGACGTTAATGGCCAACCCGCCACCTCAATTATTATTAAACGTACAAAACCCGGTAAGGTGGCGCAAGTCGGGTTTAGTATTGACGCGATAGCTGGTGCTAACTATTTAGATTTCTTTCCCAGCCGGTGGAGTTCTCCATCAAATAATGAGCCAAGAGCGCTAACTTTTATGTTGCAAAACGTAGAAGTTACAACTGTTTGATACGACGGATTTTGGTTTGTTAAAAGAAATTATTGAATTATGTTAAAGAAAGCGTTTGCCACTAGCATAATCGGCCAGGACGGCGCCTACCTCGCGCCGAGCGCGACGAGTTGGTAAAGAAGCGCGGCTACAAGGCCATTTATTATCACGAGTAAAAGCTCGGCATATGGCAGAACCCTTAGTGACGATAGCCGTTCCCTCGTTCAACCAGGGACGCTTCCTGGACGATGCGCTGGCTTCGATCTTTCAGCAGGACATCCCGCTCGAGGTGTTTGTGCTGGATGGCGGGTCGTCGGACAACTCGCTCGACGTCATCCGCAAGTGGGCGCATCGGCTTGCGGGGTGGCGCAGCCATGCCGATGCTGGCCAGGCAGCCGCAATCAACGAAGGCATTGCGCAGGGCCGCGCACCCTATGTGTGCTGGCTCAACAGCGACGACTGGTTTTTGCCGGGTGGTCTGGCGAAACTCGTCTCCGAACTGGAGAAACATCCGGAAGCACCCGCCGTGTACGGCCGCTGCTGGGATGTGATTGAGAAATCCGGAAAACGCAAACCGGTCTGGGTGGAACCGTTCAACGAGGATCGCCTGGCTTTTCGCTGCATCATTTCGCAGCCCGCGACCCTGGTCCGGCGTTCCGCCTGGGAGGCGGTGGGCGGCCTGGACGAGACGCTGCACATGGCGATGGACTATGACTTGTGGTGGCATCTGTTCAAGTCGCTGGGCCCGCTATATTTTGTCGATGACTTCGTTGCGGTGAATCGCGAGCACGTTGACACCAAGACCCGAACCCAACGCCATCGGCATTACCGCGAGGCCATGGCGGTCGTCCGCAAATATCACGGGAGCGTGCCGCTGAAGTGGTGGCTGGCGCAGCCCTATTCAGTATGGTTCAGGTCAATCGCCGGTTATCTGCAACAGAACCGCCGGCAGGGCGGCTGAAGCCGCCGAAATCCATGGTGGAAGGTCTGAAAAATCAGGCAAAGGTGTCGAACACGGGCTTGTCTGTGCAAAAATCGCGAACCTGGGCTTTCACCGTTGTTTGTTGGTGTCGGCCAGCCCTGTAGGAGCGGCTTCAGCCGCGATGCGCCGCAAGGCGCAAAGGCAAGGTGGCGGCCAAGGCCGCGTCCCCTTTGCGGGCTACCGCCCGCATCGCGGCTGAACCCCCTCCCACAGATGACGCAAGCGGCTCGGTTTTTGTGGGAGCGGCTTTAGCCGCGATCGGCAGGTCATCGGGGCTAAAGCCCCTCCCACGGATGCCGCATGCGGGATGCCGCAGTGTAGGGGTTTCATCGGAGGGGGCAGGACATAACCCCGGATTGTTCATCAGGGCGAGATGCTTTGGGTAGGGTGCACTCCGTGCACCTTCGGGCTTCAATCGGTGTATGGAGTGCACCCTACGCGCCATAACTAATGAACAATCTGAGCCAAAATGATGGAGGATCCGCGCGCGTTGTTGTACGTTTTTCGGATGCAGGGATAGACATGAATATTAATGAGAAAACGCCCCAATTTGCCTGGCTGGCTGTGGTCCTGCTTGCGCTCTCGGCAATCTACCTGCCAGGGTTAAACAACCCCCTGATTTTCGATGACGGCGCGCTCACCGATGGCCGGATTTTCGGGGTGTACGGTTCGTTGTTTCGGGGGGAGCCGCGTGCGCTGTCCTATGGCAGTTTTGTCTGGGCTCAGGCTGTTTTTGGCGATAACTGGGCCATCCAGCGGGCATTCAACCTGCTGATCCACCTCGGTGTGGTGCTGGCGCTGTGGGCGTTTTATCGGGAAATCCTCAAGTCCATCGCGCCACCGGATGACGAGCCGTCCGGCGTGGCGTACCACCAGTCTTCCGCGCTCGGCCTGGCGGTCGGTTTCTTTGCGCTGAATCCGGTCGCGGTGTATGCGGTGGCCTATCTGATCCAGCGCTCCATTTTGATGGCGACCTTGTTCGTCGTGCTGGGACTGTGGCAGTTCGCGCGCGGCCTGCAACGCGGGAGCAAGCTGTCGTTCGTGGCGGCGCTGGCCTGTTACGTCCTCGCGGTGATGTCCAAGGAGCACGCCATCATGGCGCCGCTTGCGGCACTCCCTGTGTACATTCTGGTGGCACGCCCGTCCCTGAAGAAGCTGGCGCTGATCGGCGGCGCCGGGGCTGTGCTGGTGGGTGTTGCCGCCGCAGTGCTGGCGCTGAGATACGGCGAGATCATCGGCAAGCCGTTCGACCCGTTTTCGAAGATCTACCTGACGCAGCTGGCGGCGCTGGGGCCGGACGTCGAGAAGAACGCCTTTCTGCTCAGCATCCTCAACCAGGCCTGGTTGTTCTTCAAATACAGCCTGCACTGGCTGGTGCCGTATACGGGATGGATGTCCATCGACATGCGCCCGCCTTTCCCGATCAGTCTGACGGTGTTTCCGCAGGTTCTCGGGGTGGTCGGCTACCTGGCCGTGCTGGCGGGCGGGTTCTTCCTGCTCATCCGTTATCGCGACTGGCGTGCCTTGCTGGGGATTTCGCTGCTGCTGCCGGCCCTGCTGTTCGTGACCGAATTCGCGACGGTCTGGGTGCAGGATCCATTCGTTTTGTACCGAGGCTATCTATGGGCCATCGGCATTCCCGGGCTGGTGTTTTTCCTGTTTCATGGGTTGTCCGGCCGCGTGCTGGGAGTGATCGGGGCGGTGCTGGCCGCGTTGTTCGTCTGGCAGGCGCTGGATAGGGTGCATTCGATGTCCAGCCCGATCCGTGTCTGGAGCGATGCGATCGCCAAGCTCCCGGATGACCCCAGGGCGGTCGGACGCTGGTTTCCCTATCTCAACCGGGGCGATAAACAGCTCGACCAGGGGAACTTGAGGGGAGCGTTCGAGGATTTCCGGATTTCCTCCACGCTGGGTGACAAGGGGATGGGCATGTTCAACATGGGCTCGCTGCTCCTCGAAGCCGGCCGCCATGCTGAAGCCCTGCAGGCATACGATAAAGCGCAGCAACAGGGGTACGACTTCCCCGGACTCAGGTACCAGCGTGGCATCGCGCTGCATGTGCTCGGGCGCCGGGCGGAGGCGCACCGCGAATTCGAGCTTGCGCTGACGGAAACCCCGGTCCTGCCCCGGCGCGAGGAGGTGCTGGCGCTGAAGGGACGGGTGGCGCTGGAAATGGGGCGGGTGGACGATGCGATGGCCGACCTGGAAGCGGCCCTGAAACTGGATCCGCGGCACCAGAAGGCGCGCGTCGATCTCGGCATGGCCTTGGTGATCCAGCGCGATTACGCGCGTGCGCGCACCCTCTTCGGCAAGCTGATCGAGGAGTCGCCGGACGGGCCGGCCTACTATGGTCGCGCACTCGCCCATCATGGATTGAACAACAAGACGGAGGCGCTGGCCGACATCGAGAACGCCATCCGCCTGACGCCGGACAATCCCATGCTGGCGGAATGGCGCAACCGCATCAAGGCCATGCCCTAGATGCGCATCCTCCACATCGGCAAGTTCTTCCCGCCCGTCCCCGGCGGGATGGAACGCTATCTGGGCGATCTCGTGCGCGCGCAACAGTCGGCCGGCGACGCGCCAGCGGTGCTGTGCCATGCGGATGCGCAGGCTGGGACCCGGCACGATCCGCCCTGGCTGATGCGCTGTCCGGTCTGGTTCAGCCTGTTGTTCGCGCCGATCAGCCCGGCTTTCCCGCTCTGGCTGGCGCGCGCGATTCGCCGCCACGAGCCCGAGGTGCTGCACATGCACCTGCCGAATCCCAGTGCGTTCGCCGCGTTGGCGCTCCCCTCGGCGCGGCGCCTGCCGTGGATCGTGCACTGGCACGCCGATGTCGAGACCGGCCGGTTTCCCTGGTCGATGCGGCTGGTGTACCCGTTTTACCAACTATTCGAGCGCGCCATGCTGGAACGCGCCGAGGCCATTGTCGTCACCTCCGCGCCTTATCTGGAAGCCAGCCGGCCGCTGCAGCCGTGGCGTCAAAAAACCCAGGTGATTCCCCTCGGCGTCGATCCGGACCGCCTGCCCGAAGTACGGGCGGAGGGAACCGGCGGGAGCTGGCGGGGGGATGGCATGCGCGTGCTGACGATCGGCCGGCTCACCTACTACAAGGGCTTCGACACCCTGATCCGGGCGGCGGCGGATGTGCCGGGGGTCGAACTGGTCATCGTCGGCGAGGGCGAGGAGCGGCCGCGCCTGGAGCGCCTGCTCGACGGGCTAGGCCGGCCCGCGCATATCCGCCTGCTCGGCCAGGCCGACGATGCGGCCTGCCAGCGCCTGCTGGCTTCCTGCGATGTGTTCTGCCTGCCCTCGCGCGAGCGCACCGAGGCGTTCGGCATCGTCCTCATGGAAGCCATGCGCTATGGCAAGCCCATTATCGCCAGCCGCCTGGCCGGCAGCGGGATTACCTGGGTGGCGCGGGAAAACGACAACGCTGTCCTGGTGCCGCCCGACGATGCGCCCGCGCTTGCCGCGGCGCTCGACAGCTTGCGGCAGGATGCCGGCCTGCGCGCCCGCCTTGGCGCAAGCGGCCGGCAGCGTTTTCTCGCCGAATTCGACATCGCCGCGTCCGCGCGCAGGCTGCGCCGGCTGTACGCCCGGATCGACCCGGAACAGGACCGCCCGGTGGCCGAAACGATCCGGCGCGACCGGCTTCTGGTCGTCATCCCCGCGCTCAACGAGGCCGCCAGCATCGCCGACGTGGTCCATCGCGTGCTCGCGCTCGGCGACATCGACGTCCTGGTGGTCGACGACGGCAGTCACGATGAGACCGCCCGACTGGCGGCCGCGGCCGGCGCCATCGTGCTGCAAGCGCCGTTGCGGCAAGGCGCCTGGGGCGCCATGCAGACCGGTATCCGCCATGCCATGCGCGAGGGCTATTCGGGCGTGGTGACGATGGACGCGGATGGCCAGCACGAACCCGCCGAGCTTGCCCGCCTGCTGCAAGCCGCCGAAGCGGGCGCCGATGTGGTCATCGGCGCCTGTCCGGCGCGCGGCAGTTTCATGCGGCGTCAGGCCTGGCGCTACTTTCGTTTTCTGACCGGGTTCGCCTTTGAGGATCTGACTTCCGGTTTCCGCTTCTACAACGCCAAAGCCTGTTATCTTCTGGCGCGAGAGGAAGCGACCTTGCTCGATTACCAGGACATCGGCGTGTTGCTGCTGTTGCATCGCGCCGGCCTGCGCGTGCAGGAAGTGCCGGTGTCGATGAATCCGCGACAATTTGGCGCATCGAGGATTTTCTACTCCTGGTGGAGCGTTGCCGGCTACATGGCGGAAACCACCCTGTTGTGCCTGGCGCGCTGGAACACGAAACCCCGCAAAATATGATGGAATATCACTTGCTTGTTACCGTGCTTGGCATCGGCCTCGCGCTGACCATACTCACGCTGATTCGGCGCGACCACATCCATTTGCGGCAAGGGCTGTTCTGGACCGTCGTCGCCGTTGCCTCGCTGGTTTTCGGTATATGGCCCGGCCTGATCGACTCCCTGAGCCAGGCAGTGGGCATCGCCTACTCGCCGGCACTGCTTTTCCTGGTCGCGATCGTCGTGCTGATCCTGCGCGCGCTGTTCACCGACATCGCACTCACCCAGCTCAAGCGCGACATGCGCCGCCTCAACCAGCGCATCGCCCTGTCCGAGTCGCGGGATGAATCGGGCAAGGATACAAGCCTGTAAATGTTAGCCGCCGTGGCCTGCATCCTCGTCATCATTGCGGGCTGACTACCCAGGCTTGGTCAGAATGTACCCCAACAGAGCTTGAAACTATTGCAGTTTTTCCCGGCCATAGGGGTGTGTTTTGCTTTACGGGCAGCAGTCAAGATTCGGCTCAGGCCACATCCGAAGATTCATGTTCGATTCAGAATTGACGCAGGGTTTGCCGGGCATCCCGGAAATTATTGAAGTATTTGCAACCAGAAGGAGTCACGCCCATGAACGCACTTCGTAGAAACGTACTGAAAGGCGCCGCAGGCGCGGGCGCCGTGGCGATTGCCGTGGCCGCCGGAGTGCTGAAGCCGACCCAGGCGATGGCCGCCTGGAACAAGGCCGCTTTCGATGCCAAAAACGTCGGGGCCGCCCTCAAGGGCATCGGCGTGACCGACCCGGC
>JGI25322J35698_1000821_pt1 | contig 26224 bp, 24 predicted proteins | sample AutmiccBRH37_all_FD_35698 | JGI IMG/M metagenome (IMG submission 35698) | reverse complement strand
GGTGGAGGTTGACTTCAACGGGTGCAAAGCCTGCGGCTACTGCAAGGAAGTATGCGGGATGGGTATATTCAACAAGTCCCAGTCCTTTAACGACCGTGGATACCAGCCCATGGAGGTAACCGGCAGCGACAGGTGCGTGGGCTGCCGGAAGTGCTTCTTTATCTGTCCCGATTTCTCAATAAGCATCGCGAAGGTAGGTGGAGCAGAGTAATGAAACGGTATTTTGACACTGGTAACAGAGCAATCACCGAAGGGGCCATTCTCGCCGGATGTAAGGTGTTTGCCGGCTATCCCATCACTCCGGCCACCGAAATTGCAGAGAACATGTCCCGCAGGCTGCCCGAGGTGGGCGGATACTATATTCAGGCCGAAGATGAAATGACCGGCATGCATATCGCCGTGGGAGCTGCATTGGGTGGTCTCAAAACAATGACCGCCACCTCCGGCCCGGGCTATATTCTATATGCCGACCCGTACGGCTGGGCCCTGGGCAGTGAAATTCCCATAGTGGTAGTCAACGCCCAGAGGGTGGGACCGGTGTCCGGCATCACCGGGGCCCCGGGCCAGGGCGAGTTTTACATCGCCAAGTACCCCACCCATGGCGGGAACGCCGAAACCATAGTACTGGCCCCCAACGGCGTACAGGAAGCCTTCACCATGACAGTGGAAGCATTTTACCTTTCCGAAAGATTCAGAATGCCCATCACCATACTGGCCGACCAACTGGTCACCGATGGCTGGGAAACCCTTGAAATTCCGGAAAGCAAAGAAGAAATGGAAAAAATGGGCCTCCGCTTCAAAGACAGGGAAATATGCCGGGGCCCGGAATTCTATCCCTGCAACGACAAACTGGATATCCCGCCGGTGGTCCTGGGACATAATACAGGGGGCGCCTGCTCAGACTGGACCCCCACAGAGTCGGGCTACGACACCGAAGAGGTGGAAGCCCAGCACAAACACGCCCACAGGCTTATCTACAAAGTAAGAAACAACATGGATGTAATCAGGCGCTATGAGGAACATTTTATGGATGATCACCCGGAAGTGGTTCTGGTGGCGTACGGCAGCCCCTCCCGGGTAATGGTCAGCTGTGTAAAGGAAGCCAGGAAGCAGGGGCTCAAAGTGGGCTGCATAAGGCCCATATCCCTGTGGCCCTTCCTGGATGACCTCTTCCACAGAAAAACCAATTACCTAGTCACCGAATTAAATTTCGACGGCCAACTGGTAAGAGAAGTACAGCGTTGCGCACCCACCGGCAGCAGGGTCAGCTTCTTTGGCAAATGCGGTGAACTGCCCAGTGTGGCCGAACTGATGATGCAGCTCAAACAGATTCTGGCCGGCCAGCCGCTGGTCAAATCAAACAATTGGGAATGGGAGGCCTGGTAGACGATGGATTATCTAGCTAATAAATATTTACGGCCCAGGAAAATTCCCAGCACTGCCTGCAGTGGCTGCGGCCTGGGGCAGGTTCACAAAAAACTGGTCATGGCCATTGACGAGCTGGAGCTGGGCCTTGAAGACGTTGTATGGGGAACCGGTATCGGATGCGCCGGGAGACAGACCTACAACACCTGGAAGGGTGACAACTACGCCGGCACCCACGGCCGGGTGTACGCAATTTCCGCCGGACTGAGGATAGCCCTCCCACCGGATAAAAAAATAATCTGCACCGTGGGTGACGGCGACGCCTTTGGCATAGGGTTTTTAAACCTGCTGCACTGCGCCCGCCGCAACGTGGACATGACAGTGGTGGTCTGCGACAACCTGGGCTATATGTCCACCGGCGGTCAGTACGGCTGGACCACACCCCTGGGGGTAAAAACAGACAGCTCACCCTACGGGACCTACGAGCCAAACTTCATGCAGGAAGGGCAGGATGTGCTCAACCTGCTGAAAGACGCCGGGGCGACCTACCTGTCCAGATACACCAGCCTGCAGGGGCAGGAAGTGGTGGAAAGCATGAAGCAGGCAATACTCAATAAAGGTTTTTCGCTGGTGCACGTGATCTATCCCTGCGTCACCAATTTTTCGGACAGGGCACTGGGAACCCGGAACCCCATGGCCATGTTCAAATGGATAAAGGAGCGCACCTGCAGCCTGCACGACAAGGTTCCCGAAGGCCTGACGGCCTTCAAGACCGGAGTATACCTGGACGCCAGCAACACACGGGAAGAATTCTCTGAGAAGCTGCGTAAATTTACACATGAAATCCAAAGGAGGGCGCGCTGATGGGAAAGAGACTGGAGGTGCTCATTAGCGGCTTTGGCGGTCAGGGCGTGGTGAGGTTGGGGCAGATTCTGGCCCAGACCTCGGTGAACGAGGGACTGTACACCACCATGCTGGTGAGCCACGGCACCGAAACCAGGGGAGGCTACGTCCGGGCCCAGGTGGTCATATCAGACGAGCCCGTAGACAGCCCCGGCTGTGAAAATCCCGATTTCCTGGTGGCCCTGTCCAAGGCTGCTTACAACAAGTTCAACCCGCTGGTAAGCCACGGAACAATAATCTACGAGCCGTACTACGTGGAGGTTGACAACGGCCTTCAGTGCAGCCAGGTGGCGGTGGGAGCCAGGGATATGGCTGTAAATGATCTGGGCCGGGAAATTTACGCCAACGTAATCGTCCTTGGGTACCTGACCAGGCTGCTGGAAGGAACTCTGAAAAAAGATGAGATCCTCAAGGTTATGCTGGAAAAGATACCTAAGTACCAGGATGAAAATAAGAAGGCCTTTGAGATGGGATATTCCCTGGCCGGAAAGAAGAAGGGCTGCTGCTGCGGCTAACCTGCAAATCAGCGTAATGATTTTAGGGCCACCTGTTCGGGTGGCCCTAAAATTGTCTCTTTCAGATTTTAACCTGTTCCTTGAATTCCTTTGTGGCCTCCAGGAAGCTTTCCACTGCGGGGGGCTTCTTTTTTATGCGGTGGGTAATAATATAGAGTTTTCTCAGCAGTAAAACGTCCTTTACCGGCACCGTGGCCAGTAACCCGTTCTCCACCGAATTTTCGGCCACCCTCCTGGAGATCAGGGAGATGCCTAAACCGGCCTGGACGCTGGTGAGAACCGATAAGGTGCTGGTGACGATGATACTGGGGGTAATGTCGATATCCTTACCCGCCTGCTTGATTTTTTCCTCGAAGAACATCCTCAAACCGGTAAACTGCTTGTGCCATACGAATTCCTGTCCTTTCAGGTCGTCTAAGTGTATGTATTCCCTTTGGGCAAAAGGGTGGTCCACTGGCAGGATCAGCATCAGCTCGTCATCTATCCACTCCTCCACCTGCAACCTGTTGTTTTTTACGTGAAACCCCATAAAACCAACGTCCAGGGAGTGGTCCAGTATCCCCTTGGCTGTGCTGCCGGTGTCCATAGGGTTCACCACCAGGTCGATGTCAGGGTGGTTTTTCTTGAAAAAGCCCATCATATGCGGGATTATGTGGTCGGTCATGAGTGGGCCAGCCCCGATGACGATCTGGCTTTTTGACTTGAATATCTCGGAGAATATGACATCTTCCAACTTATTATAATTGGAAATCAGCTTTTTGCTTTCCTGGAAGAGTACTTCTCCCACAGAAGTGGGTTCCATCTCTTTGCCCCGCCGGTTCAGCAGGTGGACTCCGAAATAGTCTACCACGTTTTGGATGTGCAGGCTGATGGCAGGCTGGGTCAGGTTCAGTTTCTCGCCGGCGGCCGACAGGCTTCCTTCCTCAACCACCGTTACGAATGTTTTTAACTGGTTTATATTGATCATCGTACCCCTCCCGGGAGAGTATTAGCTTTTATTATAAATTAAAAGCTGTAAAGTTGCAAGTATAATAAAATGTAATGCTTTAAGCCATTGATTTTTCTTTATGGCGGATTTATTTTCATTTCCGGCGCCGTAAAACATGTCTTGTCCTAGCTGCATTGCACCGGGCAGGTATTAGTAATTCAAGGCAATATAAAAACAAATAATCTGTAAAAACATGAAAACTTATGATACTAAAATAAAGCAAAACCTGTTGACATATAAAAATAAGGATGTATAATAATTTCAAAGGTGCAAAAGTTCTGAGAACACACTATTCAATATTTTTTCCGGAAGGGTGATGCCTGACCAAGATCAATCTGGTGTCAGCCAGAGGGAAATACCCTGCTGCTGGCATATTACAAGCGGACAAAATAGGACTTTTGGGACAAAAATATATATTAGTTAATCAAATGTTGAGTGAATGTACTCTGTTGCAGAAAGGGGAGCAGCCTTTGCATACAATGCCAACCGTCGTAACCGGTGTTATAGGCGCTGATGCCCATATAATCGGAAATCGGATTATTCAAAAGGTTCTGGAGAAAGAGGGCTTCAAAGTGGTGGGCCTTGGGGCACTTACCCCGGCCGATGATTTTATCAAGGCCGCCATTGAGACCAGCGCGGCTGCCATTTTGGTTTCATCACTATACGGGCACGCCGAGCTTGACTGCGATGGATTCCGCAACAAGTGCGAAGAGGCCGGGCTTCAAAACATTCTTCTTTATATTGGAGGAAATTTGGCCATCGGCAAACATGATTTTGAGGAAGTAAGGAAAAATTTCAAGGCCATGGGCTTCAACCGGATCTATCCGCCCACCGTGGATCTTGGTGACTTCGTCAGGGACCTGAAGAAAGACCTTGGCTTGGAAACGGGTGAGTGAATTGGAACTGACGCTTTTGATCGATTTCGGCAGTACATATACAAAAGTAACGGCAGTGGATCTGGGCCAAGAGACGGTTATTGCCTCAGCCAAGGGACCCACGACGGTGCGCACAGACATCATGCAGGGCCTGGAAATAGCATTGGAAGACCTGGAGAGGAAGATCGGCGGAACTCCGGCTTACGGCCGGCGACTGGCCTGCAGCAGCGCGGCCGGCGGACTGAGCATGGTCACCATAGGCCTAGTGCCCGAACTGACCGCCGAAGCGGCCAAGAGAGCGGCCCTGGGGGCTGGCGCCAAGGTTGACAGGGTGTACGCATACGAGTTGAATGAGAAAGAAATTAGTGAAATAGAGTCAATAAAACCCGATATAGTTCTGCTGTCCGGGGGCACCGACGGGGGAAACAAAACAGTAATCAGGGCAAACGCCCTGAAACTGGCCGCCTCAAAGGTGAGTGCCCCCATCGTGGCGGCCGGAAACAAGGCGGTTGTGGACGAGGTTACCGCCACCCTGAGGAATGGCGGTAAAGACGTGCGGGTTGCCGACAATGTGATGCCGGAAATAGGGGTATTAAACGTAGACAAGGCCCGGGAGGTAATCCGGGAGGTATTTATAGACCGTATCATAATGGCAAAAGGATTGAAAAAGGCCGAGGAGTTCGTGGAGGGGATACTGATGCCCACTCCCACCAGCGTTTTAAATGCCGCCGGGCTTTTGGCTCGCGGCACTAAGACGGAGCCCGGGTTGGGAGAACTGATGATCGTTGATATCGGGGGGGCTACCACCGACGTACATACAGCCGCCTGGGGAAAGCCTACCCGTGGTGGAGTGTTGGTTAAGGGCTTGCCCGAACCCTTCCTCAAGCGCACCGTGGAGGGCGACATAGGGATGCGCTACAGCATTGGAGGCATAGTTGAAGCTGTGGGAACCGGCGCAATATCCGATCGAAACAGTCTGCCCGCTGAAGCCGTTGAAAAATATATTGAGAAAATTAAAAAGGACGTCAGCTATCTCCCTCAAACCGAGGAGGAATGGTCAATTGAGCTAAGCTTGGCCGGGGCGGGCATCGAGGTGGCTGCAGTCCGCCATGCCGGAACACTGGAGAATGTGTTCACCCCCCTGGGCGAGGTGATGGTCCAGTACGGTAAGGATTTGCGTGAGATATCCACTGTTATCGGCACAGGCGGAGTCATTGTTTATAATGAACGTCCTGGAAAAATTATTGAAAATGCACTGTACAGCCTTGACAGGCCCCTTTCGTTAAGGCCGTCCGTCCCCAGATTATTTACTGACTCACTGTACCTGCTGTATGCAATAGGGCTCTTAGCCGAGGTGGATCGGGACAAGGCGCTGAGGATAGCGAAAAAATATATGAAACAAGTGCAGTAAGGGGAAGCTGACATGGAAATTTTAAGAGCCGATGTTTTGGTTATTGGCAGTGGACTTGCGGCGCTAAGCGCGGCCATTGAAAGCCTTGCTCATGGGGCCAGCGTTATTGTGGTTGATAAGGGCAGGGTGGGAGGAAGCGGTTCCAGCCCGTCTTCGGTCGGAAACCCCCAGGCATTCCTGGCACCGGACCTGGGGGGGGATCCAGGGGACAGCAGGGTTGAGTATTTTGCTGATATTGTCAGGGGTGGCCGGTTTTTAAACAACCTGGAAATGGTTTCCATATTGGCTGAAGAGGCACAGGAAGCGGTCATAGAAGGAGACCGTTGGGGAATACCCTTCTGCAAGACCCCTGACGGGAAGTATGAGAGATATATTACCTCCGGCATGTCCTACCCCAGGGTTGGTCCGGTAAGAGGAAACGGCAGAGCAGTGGTTGAGGCATTATGTCAACATGCTCTACGCCTCGGGGCCCGGCTTCTGGAAAATATCATGATAACCAAACTGGCATGGGATGGCGGAAGGGTTATCGGGGCCATAGGGGTTGAGGCGCCATCGGGAGACACCTTTTCATTCCAAGCCAGGTGTACTGTTCTTGCGGGAGGCAGCGCCCTGGCTCTGTACCCATACAGCAGCGCCGCCGACAGCACCACCGGGGATGCATATGCCCTGGCCTGGGAACTAAACCTACCCTTTGCCAACATGGAATTTGTGGAATTCACACTGATTCCGGCCCCCGGGGGAACGCCGTTCCCCAGCGGGGGGATAAAGCCTGCCATTGGCAAGGGAGCTGTGTTCCACAACCGCCTGGGCGAAAGGTTTATGGCCAGATATGACCCTGACAGGCTGGAGCTGACCAACCGCACAACGCTTGTGCAGGCAGTCCACAATGAGCTGAAGGCCGGTAACGGCCCCTGCTGCCTGGATGTAAGCAGCCTTAAAGAACCTACCATGCCCTTTGAAAAGATGGAAAAGGAATTGGGCATTGACTGGCGTAGGGAGAAAATCCCCTGGGAACCGGCAGTGCATTCATTTTTGGGCGGGGTGATCATCGACCGGCAGTGCGCCGCCGGGATACCGGGCCTGTATGCTGCAGGTGAAACGGCGGGACACGGGCTTATGTTCGGGGCCGACCGTGTCTGTGGAGCAGTTGCCGCCTGCCTGGTTCTTGGACGCAGGGCCGGCAGGAACGCCGCCTTGGAAGCCTTTCGAACCAAGATGCCCTCGCTGACATGGTCCGAGGTCAGGCAGGAAGAGCAGAGGTGGCAGTCCATAAGCTGCCTTTCAGGTGACGCGCCGGGCCGGATCCGACGGGAACTGCAGCAGGTTTGCTGGAATTATTTCGGGATTACGCGCAGCGCCGGCGACCTGAGCAGGGGTCTTGACGCAGTTGAACAGATTGAGCGGAAAGGCATGCGGGTCGACTGTACAAAAGACCTGGTGGAGGCCATAGAATCCAAAAACCTTATTCTGGCATCCAGGCTGGTAGCTCACGCCGCCCGTATCAGGACTGAAAGCAGGGGCCTGCACCAGCGTGCGGACTACCCGCTGACCAATGACCAAAGTTGGCTGAAATGGGTGGTGTTGCGGAAAGAAGGAAACGGCATTGCCGTTACTTATATTAAACCGCCGGCATGACGGCAGAGATGTTAGTCTCATCAATTAATTATAACGGGAGGTTATATGTGTATGGCGGATGCTGCAATAACCTGGTATCACGGGGAAAGGGCCAGAAAAACAGTGGCCAGTCTTCAGAAAAACGGCTTTGAGGCCTTATATTTTGGCAAAAAGGATGAAGCAGTAGAGGAAGTTTTAAAAAGAATTCCACCCGAAGCAAAGGTGGGCTTTGGCGGTTCGGTGACCCTAAGGGAACTGGACCTGGTGGAAACCCTTCGCTCAAAGGGGAACACTGTTTACGACCACTGGCAGAAGGGCCTTACCCCGGAGGAACTGCGGCAGGTGAGAATGTCTCACCTGGTATGCGATACGTTTATTACCAGCTCCAATGCCATTACCCTGGATGGCAGGCTGGTTAATATAGACCACAGCGGAAACAGGGTGGCGGCAATGATTTTTGGCCCCGGCAGCATTATCGTGGTGGCCGGGGTAAATAAAATTGTAAAAAATGTGGAGGCCGGGTTGGATAGGATTAAAAACTTCGCCTGCCCCCTAAACACCCACCGGCGGAACGATCCCACACCCTGTGCCAAAAGCACCCTTTGTGCCGACTGTGCCATGCCCGGACGACTGTGCAGGGTGACCACAATTATTGAGGCCAGGCCCGCCGCCTCAAATAATTTTACCATTATACTGGTCGGTGAAAACCTGGGCTATTAGTCAAGGTTATAAATCCGGCAACGGGAGGGAGAAAGGTGGAAGTTGACAAAAACCAGCCCAAAAACGTCCAGCTGACCCTGGATCAGTTTTTCGCCATAAGGGAAGAGGTTACCGGGATGTGGCCCACCGGAAAAGACATCGACCTGGAGGAGGCCATAGAATATCACCGCCGGCTGCCCCAGCGCAAAAGGATGTCGGCCACTGTCCGGCGTGCTGAGGCATGCGGAGACACGGTGATTCACCCCAGGGGCGGCGTGCCCCTGATTGATGACCATATTGAGCTGCTGCAGTATCTCCAGAACGAGGGCGGCGCCGATATACTTCCCACCACAACCGACAGCTACACCCGGAACGAGAGGTTTAAAGAGGCCGGAAAAGGCATTGAAGAAAGCAAAAAAAAGGGCCAGTCCGCGCTTAACGGGCTGCCGGTGGTAAATTACGGGGTCAGTGAAGTGCGCCGGGTGGTGGAGGCGGTGGACAGACCCATTTACCTGCTGTCAGGGACCCCCTTTCCCAGGCTGACGGCAGAGATTGCTATTGCCTCGGGCATCAGCGGCTTCCTGGGGTCCGGAATCTCTTATACTGTTTCCTATAGCAAGGAACTCTCCATAGCCAAGGGAATTCAGAATTACCAGTACGTTGACCGGCTGGCGGCCTATTACGCAGAGCATGGCGTGGAAATAAACCGAGAGCAGCCGGGCTTTCTGACCGGCACTCTGGTGCCGCCGGGAGTATCCATAGCGGTTTCTGTGCTGGATACCCTTCTGGCCGCCGGGCAGGGCCTGAAGTACTACAATGTGGGTATCTGCCAGAACCTGACCCTGCTTCAGGACGTGGCCGCCCTGCGGGTACTCCCGGAAATGTGCCGGGAATACCTTAAGAAGATGGGGTATGGAGACATTTTCCAGGTGTCCGTTTCCTACCAGTGGATGTCGGGCTTCCCGCCTGACGAGGCCCAGGCCTTCAGCATAATCTCTCTGGGAGGGGTTATTGCAGTGCTGGGCAATGCCACCCTTCTGGTCACCAAAACCACCCATGAGGCCCTTGGAATCCCCACCAAGGAAGCCAACGCAGCCGGCTGCAGGGCCACCAGGCAGGCCATCAAGTGCATGCGCGGCTTCAGGCTGCCGGACAGTCCGGAATTGGAACTGGAAATGGAAATGATCAGAAAGGAAGTCCGGGCCATTGTGGACAAAGCGCTGGAATTGGGCGACGGGGACGCTGCCCTCGGCGCGGTCCGCGGCTTCCAGGCAGGGGTTATCGACATTCCATGGTCACCCAGCCTGGAGGTTGCCAACAAGGTAATGCCGGCCAGAGACCTCACCGGGGCCATCCGCTACTATGATTCCGGCAATCTGCCGCTGCCCAGGGAAGTGCTGGAGTATCACCGGGAGAAGCTTGCCGAGAGGGCTAAAAAGGAGAATAGGCCGGTGGCCATTGAGATGGCCATCAACGATGTCTACGAAATGTCAAGGGCCGTAGCAGACGGTTGTTAGTGTCGGAATAAAGAAGTCAGAATTCAGTATAACTACTGCCGGATATGAATGTAAGATTATAGCTTACATTGTCTTTTAATTCTGACTTGGGAATTCCTGAATGTGAAAGGTGTGTACCGTATTGATAGAAAAAATTGATTTTTATCACTTAGTTGTGCCGTTGAAAAAGCCCTATCACCTTTCTTTCAAGGAACTGCACGATTTCGATATATTCATTGCCGCCATCCACGAGGGAAACAGCATAACGCTGGGTGAAACAGCCCCCCTGCCGGGCTATTCCTCCGAAACGCCCGAACAGGTCTGGCTATTCGGAAAGGAAATGGCTCCCCGGCTGATCGGCAGAGATATGGAAGCGGCCCGGGAGATGCTGGAACCTCATATTAAAAGCCAGTCCTTCGCCGTCACGCCTTTATTGACGGCCCTGGAAGGAATAACTGGAAATCAGGATATGACTCTGCAGGACGTGGAACTGGTAGGAATATTAAGCACCGGCGACCATGAACAGATACGCAGGGAACTGCCCGAAATTATCGAAAAAGGGTTTAATACCATAAAGGTCAAGGTGGGCATAGACGATGTCGGCCATGATATCGATAAGGTAAACTTTATTTTATCGTTAAAGCCTGATCATGTAAAAATAAGGGTCGATGCCAACCAGGGCTACAACTATGACCAGGCCCGGAGATTCGTCAAGGGGGTCAATCCCGACGGCATCGAGCTGTTCGAGCAGCCCTTTCCCAAGGGGGTCTGGAACGAGATGGAAGGGCTGTCGCGCATCTCCCCGGTTCCCCTGATGCTGGACGAGTCCATCAACACAGAGGACGATCTGATGCGCGCAATCGAACTGAAATGCTCCGCCTATGTCAAGTTCAAACTGATGAAGGCCGGTAGCATGAAAAACCTGCTCAGGCTCATCAACACGGCCAGGGCGGCCGGGCTTGGGATTGTGCTGGGAAACGGTGTGGCCGGCGAGATAGGCTGCTACCACGAAGCGGTTGCCGCAGCCGCGGTGGGACTGGCCAACGCCGGCGAAATGAACGGCTTTCTTAAGTTGAGGGAATCCGTTCTGGTCCGCCCGCTGCTGTTCGATTCAGGCAAAATAAAGGGAGACCGGCTTTTCAGGCCTGAACTGGATTTTGAAAAACTAAACAGGTATCTGGTGGCCCAGGCTTCCTGGGAATGCTGAGGAACAGTGTCAGGGGCGAATGTGGAGTAAATCACTGTAAAACGGTTTTTATAGGAGTGATGCCTGATTCAGGCGCTTATAACCTGACCGGGGAGTTGAAGACTTATTAATACTTGTTTAAAGGAGGGATTCCAAAGGCCGTTTTAAAAAAATATTTTAGGAGGTACGGTTAATGAAAGGTTGGAAAAGATTAATTACAGCGGCGGCGATTGTTGGTTTGATTTCTGTCTCCCTGGCCGGCTGCGGCGGGGAATCCAAGGCTCCTTCCCAGCAGGCGGCGGGCGAAAAATATCCAGTCAAGCCGGTTGAGTTTATCGTTCCCTGGGGTCCGGGCGGCGGAGCCGACCAGACTGCCAGAACCAGCGCCCCGCATGTGGAAAAAGCCCTGGGCGTATCTCTTCCCGTGATCAATGTGGCCGGCGCCACCGGTGTCGTCGGAATGAATAAGATGCTTGCAGCCCCAAACGACGGCTACAGCCTATTGGTCTACACCGCCGACACCCACGCCCTCCTGGCCACCGCCGGGGATAAGGCGCCTTTTAAGTTCGAGGACTTAACACCTGTAGCCCGGATGATCAAGGCCCCCTCCTTCCTGTTCGTCAAGGCCGACGGCAAGTACAAGAACTGGGCCGACTTTGAAAAGGCAGCCAAGGAGAACCCCGGGAAAATAAAGGTCGGCATTACCGGCCAGGGCAGCCCCGACGACATGACCGTGCAATTCCTTGCCAGCAAGGGCATAAAGCTTCAGGGAGTACCCTTCCCGAATCCCAGTGAGCGCTACGTTTCGGTATTAGGCGACCATGTGGACGCCCTTTACGAGCAGGCCGGGGATGTGCGCCAATATGTCGAAGGGAAGCAGATGATCCCCATTATAGTGTTTAACGAAGAGCGCTTCCCGGCCTTCAAGGATGTGCCCTGCTCCAAGGAACTGGGACTGGAAATCTACATGCCCCAGACTCGCTCAGTCATGATCAAGGCTGGGACCGACCCGGAAAAAGTCAAGAAACTGGGCGATGCCTTCAAAAAAGCCTACGACACCCCCGAGTACCAGAAGTGGCTGGATCAGCAGTACGGCACCAAGGACAGCTACCTGGGACCGGCAGACGCCGTCAAGTTTTTCAAGGAGGACCTGGCAAGCATGAAAGCTCTTCTCAAAAAATAGCAAAGCTGAGGTGACAAGGGGTGCAGAACAATTTAGTTGAAAGGTTAAAGGGTGCAGCCTTTAACCTGGTCCTGTTCCTGGCCGCCGTCTACCTTTTTTACCTGGCAGGTTACTTCCAGTACGACATCAGGGAAGGCCAGCTGGGTCCGGGCTTCTGGCCCAGATTACTGCTGGGCCTGGTGATTGTGCTGACCTTCTATGACATCGTGCTGGGACTGGTCAAGGGATCCACCGCCGGTGAGGTAAAAGGAGTTCTCGGCAATAAGGATCAAGCAAACCAGGAGGAGGACGGCCTTCCGGAAGAGGAGAATAAGCGCTATCCAATGCTGCTGTTCATAGGTTGTCTGATGACGCTGGCTTACGTTTTCCTGATCAATATTATCGGCTTTGCAATTTGCACCTTCCTTTACCTGGCCGGGTTCATGTATGCGGGCCGCTACCGCAGGCACACGGTTATAATTGTAAGCAGTTTATTGGGGACGCTGTTTTTCGTCTTCCTGTTCATCAAGGTTGTCTACGTTTCACTGCCCACCGGGGTGCCTCCATTTGAGGGCCTTACCCTGATAATCTACAGCCTTTTAGGCATACATTAATTTAGACTTATTATCGGGCCGAAAGGGGTGAGCCAAAATTAAATGGACATTCTTTATCATCTAGGTATGGGTTTGCTGCAATGCCTTTCTCCGGTTACCCTGCTGCTCCTTGTGGTTGGCGTTTTAATCGGGCTGATCTCAGGGGTTTTACCAGGATTGACCGTGGTCATGGGGGTTATTCTGGTCCTGCCGTTCACCTACCCGATGAGCGCCACCAACGCTATCATCGTACTTACGGCCATATACATCGGAGGTACTTACGGGGGGGCCTTCACCTCGATACTCTTTAAAATACCGGGTGAGCCCATACACGTACCACTGCTCTGGGACGGCTACCCGATGGCCCGCCAGGGACAGGCCGCCAAGGCCTTGGGCTGGACCCTTTACGCAGCTATAGGGGGAGGCCTGATGGCGGCCATCATAATGGTTGTCGTTTCTGAACCCTTCGCCATTGTGGCCTTAAAATTTTCTACCCCGGAATACTTTGCCATCGTGTTTCTGGGCCTGACCAGCGTGATCGTGCTGGGGACCAGCACGATCCGGCAGGCAGTGATTTCCCTGGCTATCGGTATTCTGGTGGCCACCGTGGGGATAGACGACATATACGGGGCCGAACGCTTTACCTTCGGGATCTCCATATTGCGGGACGGTATCGACTACCTGACCGTAATGGTGGGCACCTACGCCTTGGCGGAAGTCCTCAAGCGCCTTGAGGAGGGTTTTGTATCGCCGACACTTAAGCAGGTTGGCAAGGTCAAAACCACCTTTCCCACCTGGCTGGAATTCAAGGGGCAGATTGGGCTTTTCCTTCGCAGCATAGGTATCGGGACAATCATCGGGTCGGTCCCCGGGGCCGGCGCCACGGTTGCCTCCTTCGTATCTTACGGTATGGAAAAGCAGTACGGCAAAAACAGAAAGGAAATGGGCAAGGGAGCGCCGGAGGGCATAGTTTCCTCCCAGACTGCGGCCACTGCCTCGGTGGGAGGGGCGCTGATTCCCCTGCTGACCCTGGGTATACCCGGCAGCGGCTGCACGGCTGTTATTTTGGGAGCATTCCTGCTGCATGGCATACAGCCCGGCCCACAGGTGTTCGCCACTTCACTGGACATGGTCTATACCATTTACGCCTCCGTGTTTCTGGCGCTGGTAATCATGGCCATTATCGGCTACCTGGCCGTCAAACCCATGTGCAAGGTGCTGGACGCCCCGGAATCGGTTTCCTCGGCCTTCATCATGGTGCTGTGCTTTATCGGGGCCTTTACCATCCGCAACAATATATCGGACGTCTGGATGATGGTTGTCTTCGGGCTGATCGGTTACGTTATGGAGCGGTATAATTACCCCATCGCGCCCCTGGTGCTGGGCGCCATACTGGGGCCGCTGGCCGAACGGGCCTTCTTGACCACCATGATCAGCTACTCAAATAACTGGACTGTGTTTTTCACCAGACCGATAAGCGGAGTAGTCATGTTTATTTCAATTTTTGGTCTGCTGTTTACTATCTTTTATCCAATGCTGAAGTCCAGGCAAAAGCAGACTACCTTAGGGCAGTAAACGGAGTTACGATGAGCCATAGACTCTTTGAAGAAGTTTGTTTACCGGACTTACATACCAGGGGGCAACCTGCTGGTTAACCAGGAAAAAAACGCGGGGAACTGTGCAGAAAATTTGCACATTTCCCCTTCGTTTCCCCGGTCCTTATTTCATAAATTGGCTATTCTTACTATATTGGCCAGCAACCTACCGACTGATCGAATAAAACGGAAGGAAAGTGATTTTTTTGGCCAGCTGCGCAAAATGCGGTGTATACGCCTGTTACGGGGGTGAAAGGGAAAAGCTGCCTAAAAACTGCCCCATGCTGAAAGATGACGGTGTTTACAGAACGGCTGCAGGTACTTACAGGGAGGAAGCCCAGGGCAAATATGCCTCCTGCGCGGCCAGGGTGGAGGGGGTCGGCTACGGTGTTTGGCCCCGGGTGCGGGAGATCATTGAGTTCGCCCGGATGGCCGGATTCTCAAAGCTGGGACTGGCTTTTTGCTACGGCCTGCGCCGGGAGGCGCTGGAAGTCGTTAAAATATACGAAGATAACGGCTTTACAGTGGAATCTGTGATATGCAAGACCGGCTCTATACCCAAGGAAGATCTGGGCATAAAAGAGGAGGAAAAGGTGCGTCCCGGCCAATTCGAGGTTATGTGCAACCCGGTTGCTCAAGCTATGGTGCTGAACCTGGCCGGTACCGAGTTGAACATACTACTGGGCCTTTGTGTTGGGCATGACAGCCTTTTCATTATGCATTCCGCCGCCCCGGTAACTGTGCTGGCGGCAAAAGACAGGGTCACCGGGCACAACCCCCTGGCCGCGATCTACACACCTCACTATTTTCGCAGGAAGTTGGATATTAAGTAGGAAAACACCCTGACGGGCGCGCTGACCAATATTCACCGGATGGAGTGTGATAATTTTGAGTATCAAAGGCAAGATGGTAGTCAGTTTTATAATTATCCTGATCATAATGGGAGCTGTTATGGGCTACCTGCTTCATACCATCAATGCAACTGACAGGCAATACAACGACTTGATAGCCGATAAGATATGGCTGAAAGAGCAAGGGCTTTTGTTGAAAAACAGCTTTCTGGAGGCGGGTTACAGCGCCCGGGATTACCTGATAACCGGTGACACCAGATATCGCAGCAGCTACAATCAGAGTGTAATGGATTTTCACACCCGTTTCAGCAATATGAGCGCAAAGTCAGAGAATATAGAGGCAAAAGCATTACTGGAGAATATCCAGAGCAAAATGGCCGGGTACGAAAAATACACCAATGATCTGATGTCCCTGAAAGACAACGAAAAAACTGAAGAGATAGTAAGATACAGCCTTTTGAATATTAACCTGGCAAATAGTATGAGCAAGGCCATTGACGAATTTGTAGAATTTGAGGAAAAAAACGTTTCACAACATATCTCCCAGAGCGGACAAAAGGTGAAAGAAGTTTCCTTTACGTCGTTGATTATTGCAGCACTGGCTATAATACTATCGGTTATAGTGGCGTTTATTATGTCGCGGTCTATCACGCGGCCTCTGGCTATCATGAGCGAAAAGGCGACGCTTATCGCCGGAGGGGACATGACGACAGCGGATATCGAGGTCAAGGGCAACGACGAACTGGGCCAGGTAGCCAAGTCGTTTAACCACATGAAGCACAGCCTGACCGAATTCGCCTTCAGAATTTCCAGTGTAGCCAGCAAACTCTCGGAGCAATCTTTACAGCTGGCCGCCCAGGCCCAGCAGACCTCGGCCGGCGCCAGCCAGACGGCGGCAACCATCGGGGAAATAGCCGCCACGGTTGAAAAGGTGGCCCAGAATGCCCAGGAGGTGGCCGATGCTGCTTCTGACATGGCATCCCGCGCTGATGCCGGCCAGCAGGGCCTGGTCCAGATTTGCGGGGAAATAGTGGATATAGCTGAATCAACCATGGAAGCCCGCAGGGCAATAGATGAACTGGAAGGTGACATAAGCAGTATCAATCAGTTTGTGGATGTGATTACTAGTATCGCTGAGCAGACCAACCTGCTGGCCCTCAATGCGGCTATAGAGGCAGCCAGGGCAGGGGAACACGGCAGGGGTTTCTCGGTTGTGGCCGAGGAGGTCAGGAACCTGGCCGAAGAGTCAAATCAGTCCGCAAAGAAAATCCGGATTCTGATTCAAAAATTACTGGAACGTTCCAGCCAGGCCGTTAAAGCTATAGCCGTCGGATCGGATAAAGTTGTCCAGGGAAAGCTTGTTGTAGAAGAAGTGGACGCTTCCATGGGGGGGATCATCAAACTGGTGCACGGCCTTACCGGGCAGGTGCAGAGCGTTGCAGCGGCAGCTGAGCAGGTTTCGTCCAGCGTGCAGAACATGGCGGCCACTGCCGAACAACAGACGGCGGCCATGGAAGTAGTGGCGACCACTGCCGACAACCTGAGTAGTCTTGCCATAGAGCTTCAGGAACTGTCAGGCAGGTTTAAGCTGTCCGGAGTTGAAGAGGGACAAATACCAGAGGGATAAACATTATAGAATAAATAAGTTTAAAACAAAGGGAGATTTTTGTATGGTTCATAACAGAAGAGGTTTTTTACAGGTTTATACCGGCAACGGCAAGGGTAAAACCACCGCCTCGCTGGGCCTGTCCATGAGGGCACTGGGCCACGGGCACAAGGTTATTATGCTTCAGTTCATGAAAGGTTCTTACTACGGTGAGCTGACAACGGCACAAAAATATCTGCCCGGGCTGAGTATTGAACAATACGGGCTGGAAACCTTTGTGGACGAAGAAAGCCCATCTCCGAAGGACGTGGAACTGGCCCGCCAGGGCATTGCCCGAGCCAGGGAGGTGCTGACCGAATGCAGCTACGACATGGTGATACTGGATGAAATAAATGTGGCTCTCTATTATAACCTTGTCAATCTTGAACAGGTAATGGAATTAACCTCTCTCAGGCCACCCCATGTGGAACTGGTGTTTACCGGAAGAAATGCCCATGAAAAAGTAATCGAGGCGGCCGATCTTGTGACCGAGATTACCCTGGTCAAACACCCCTTTTACCAGGGGGTAGAAGCCCGTGAGGGAATAGAATATTAAAGGGTTGTTTATGACTGGCCCGTTAAACATGCTTATGCCGAAAGGGGAAGCTTGACCCGATGACTTATGTCAAAAGGCTTGGATATTGTCTTAACCAGGGAGATTCAAAGGGTTCAGGCCCTTTGCGAGGCGAAAAACCACGGCCTTGTGTTAAAGGACGCAGCCCTGGAGAGATCGGCTCTGGGGATCGTAAACTCCAGCTTCGGCTGCGCCGGTCTGGTAAAGTTCGCCAGGGAGCGCAAGGTGGGGTGCGCCCACCACCCGGAAACCGATCTGGGGCCTGTGGTTTCGGCGGACCATAAAAAGTCTGTAATTGACTGGATAAATGAACGCAAGCCAATTCGCCAACGGGTCGTGCATTTTTACCCAAGACGGCGTAGCCTTTTACACCGAGGCTAAGTGCATAACCTCCCGGTGGTTCAGCGAGGAGGATAAAACAGAAACCAAGATCAGTACCTGGGAGGGGACTACGTCCAGAACCTAGCGCCCTGATATGGCGCCTTTACCGCTTCTGGCGGCTTAAATATGCTTCTGCCGGAATGCCCTGGGGGTTGCGGGAAGAAGCTTGTAAAGTACTGTAGTTTGCTAAAAATTCATCCATCCTTTTGCCTACTCATCTGTAACTTTCCCGGAGTTGACTTTTGAGGATTTTCCCCATGGTATTCCGGGGTATTTTATCTGTTATATAGATGGCCTTGGGCCGTTTATAATTCGCCAGGCGTTCCCGGCAAACCAGATCGATTTCCTCTGGGGTAACGCTTTGATTAGGTTTGGGAACGACAACTGCGATCACTTTTTCTCCCCATTCATCGTCGGGAATGCCGATCACAGCTGATTCTTCCACTGCCTCAATGGTTTCAATGACATCTTCCACCTCTGTCGGATAAATATTCATACCGCCGGAAATGACTAAATCCTTTGCCCTGCCTACCAGATAAAGATAACCTTCTTCATCTTGATAGCCCAAATCACCTGTTTTTAACCATTCCCCTGAAAAAGCCTCCCGGGTTTTATCAGGCATTTGCCAATATCCCTGCATAACGTTTTTGCCTCGTACCCAAACCTCACCGATACCACCGGGTTCTACATCGCTTTCATCCGGTCCTGCGAGCCGAATGGATACCCCCGGAAGGGGCAATCCCACGCTTCCCCGCTTACGGGGTCCGTTAAGAGGGTTGGAAACATTCATGCAGGTTTCGGACATTCCAAACCTTTCAAGTATCGTGTGGCCGAATACCTGTTTAAAGCGATCAAAGACGGCAGCCGGAAGCGGAGCCGACCCGGATATCCATAGCCGCATCGAATCGAGATTGAATTGGCGGGGATTCTCTGCCTTCAGCAAACGGTAATACAACGTGGGAACTCCCATAAAGACTGTGCAATGATGTTTTTCAATGCAGGCCAGGGTATCGGCCGGGTCGAATTGCTTGCGCATAATAATTTTCATTCCGGCGTGAACAGCCCCGTGGAAGGCCACCACCAAGCCGTGAACGTGAAAAATGGGGAGCACATGAAGCAAAATATCATTTTCCGAATGACCCCACGCCATATGAAGAGATTCAATATTGGCAAGCAGGTTTTCATGGGATAACATGGCTCCTTTGGAACGGCCTGTAGTTCCCGAAGTGTAAAGTATCATCGCAGTATCAGCGGGCCGGGCTGTTAAACCCTGTGAAGAAGGCTTGGTTTTAATGAGAGAATCGTAGGCCAGCACTTTTTCGTTATTCAAGCTTTCACTGGCGCCAACCGCTATTACATGCTGTAAATGGGCAAGCATAGGTAGAATAGCGCCGATTTTGGCGGCATTATCCGGGGTGGCAATAAAAATCTTAGCTTTTGAATCGGAAAGAAAGCAGGTGATTTCTTCCCGAGTGTAAGTAGGGTTCAGCGGTACGGTGATACTCCCCAACTGCAGGTTGGCCAAGTGGAAGTATAGAAATTCCAGGCATTTGGGCAGCTGAATAGCGATTCGATCGCCCGGCTTAACTCCTGATTCCTGGAGAGCCTGGCGCAATATGGACGCCTGGTCCCACAGGTGGGAGTACTTGATTTCCTGGTCATGAAATATAATGGTTTGTTCAGGGAATTTTAGAATGCTTTGTAAGATTCGATCTGCTAGGCTGATAGTAATTCCTCCTTGTTCAACATTGATTATCGACATTGCTGTCCCTCCTCATCTTGGTTTGGAGGCCCAGCCCAGAGTGGTTTTTTGCCTTTTCTCATAGTTTATCACGGTAATTCACTCCTTTGTCAATTAAAAGAGCAGTAATATATTGAAAAGTTAAAAATAATTAACTGTCGGGATTATGAGCTTTTATACAGGTCCAGGCGCAACCATTTTCATTGGCTTTAAGGACTTTTCCGGGAGGGAATAAAAAGGGCTGTGTGGAAATATGTTGGGTGCGTATATTCCAGACCGCCGTATATTTAAAGGAGATAGCTATGTGCCTTATTCTTTTGGCTTATGATAATCATCCCGATTATTTTCTGGTTGTGGCCGCCAACCGTGACGAGTATTACTCCAGACCCACGGCCGGGGCCCGCTTCTGGGATGAAGCGCCGGCATTGCTGGCCGGGAAGGACCTGGAACATAGGGGGACGTGGCTGGGAATTACCCGCAGCGGCCGCTTTGCCGCCCTGACCAATTTCCGGGACCCGGTCTCGTATAGATCAAACGCCGGTTCCCGGGGAATGCTGGTAAGGGATTATCTTTTCTCCTCCGGGAAATCTGCTGAGTATCTTAACAATTTGCAGGGTGTAAAGGGTTGGTACAACGGCTTCAACCTTGTGCTGATGGAGGGTGAGGAACTTTGGTTCTGCTCCAGCAGGGCAAAGCGGCCTGAAAGAATGGGTCCGGGTATTTACGGCATCAGCAATCACCTGCCGGATACCCCCTGGCCCAAGGTGGTAAAGGGTAAAGAGTGGATGTGGAGGGTACTGGCAGGGGATGGGGCGTACCTGGCGGAAGGACTGCTGGATCTGCTCTCCGACGATGGTCCTGCAAGGGATGAGGAACTTCCCCGCACAGGGGTTTCCCTGGAGTGGGAGAGGCTTTTATCCCCCATCTTTATCCGCGGTGAAACCTACGGCACCCGGGCTTCAACCGTTCTTCTGATTGACCGGCGCGGGCGGGTAAATTTTTACGAGCGGTCCTTTGGGGCCAACGGCAGAAGATTGGGGAAGGATGCAGTTTATCAGTTTGCTTTAGACAAAGCTTTAATATAAAGCATCAAGGAGGAGTTCGGGATGGAGATTAGAAATACACAGATACTTATGGAAAAGGACGCCTTGGCCCGGCACCTGGGAATAAAGCTATTGGAAATAAAGCCTGGCTACGCCATGGGCGCCATGGAGGTCAGGCCCGAGCTGCTGAATGGTGTGGGTGTCACCCACGGCGGGGCGATTTTTGGACTGGCCGATGTTGTTTTTGCCGCCGCCAGCAATTCACACGGGCCGGTGGCCCTTGCCCTGAGCGTCAATATCCAGTTTTTAAAAACCACCGAGCTGGGGGCTGTGCTCACCGCCACTGCCCGGGAAGAAAATTTAACCAGAAAGACCGGGCTCTACCGGATGGAGGTGAGGGATCAAAAAGGTGAGGTCATCGCTCTGGCGGAAGGACTGGTATATCGCAGAAGTGGCAGCCAGTGAATGAGTCTGCAAATCAGTTAGCAATCAGCAGTTGTCAGATCGCATTATTTTGTTGCAAACATGCTGGAAATGATATAATAGAATTAATGGAAAACTAAATGACATTAATAAGTTAAAATACTCACCAGGAGGTGATTATATGAAATGGGATGATGTAAGAAATACTTATCCCTCTCAATGGGTGGTAATTGAAGCTGTTGAGGCTCATTCAGAAGGAAACAAGAGGATTATCGACAAAATAGCTGTAATTGACAGTTTTATGGATGGTGCCAGAAATGTTTTGCTAGAAAATGCTAAGTTACAAAGGCTATATTCAGGAAGGGAGATTTTTGTAGTTCACACCTCTCGTTCAGAATTAGATATAGAAGAACGCAGATGGGTAGGAGTAAGGGCGGGAACATGAGATTTGATATAGGGGTTTAATGGGGTCAGGCTTTACTTTGTTTCTTTATCACAATGTAAAGCCTGACCCCTGATCTTAAATGGGACAGGAACCGGCGATATGTCCCCGATGGATTTTGGGATTGCTTTAATATTAATGCCGGTGTGATAAAGATCACAGTGTTAATGTGACTCGCCGGGAGGATTTAAGGGCGTAGAAGAGGTATTCTTAAAACATAAATAATAACAAGGAGGGTAAAAATATGTTTTGCTACCAGTGTGAACAGACTGCCGGGGGAACCGGCTGCACCAAAGTGGGGGTCTGTGGCAAAAACGAAGACATCGCCAGCCTGCAGGACACCCTTATCCTGGGGCTGAAGGGTATAGCTGCCTATGCTTACCACGCCAGGGAACTTGGAGCGCATGACGAGCAGGTGGATTCCTTCATGCACGAAGCCCTCTTTACCACCCTGAGCAATGTCAATTTCGACCTGAACAGTCACATTGAAAAGGTGCTCAAGTGCGGTGAGATTAACCTGAGGGCAATGGAAATGCTGGATAAAGCAAATGTGTCCCGGTTTGGTTCGCCGGAACCGGCGAAGGTTTCCACAGGCTTCAGGCCCGGACCCGGAATACTGATTACCGGCCATGATCTGCTTGACCTTTACGAGCTGCTCAGGCAGGCTGAGCCCGAAGGCGTGAATGTGTATACCCATTGCGAAATGTTGCCGGCCCACGCCTACCCGGAACTGAAGAAGTTTAAGAATCTGGTTGGCCACTATGGTTCGGCCTGGCAGAACCAGAAGAAGGAATTCGAAGAATTTCCAGGCGCCATACTGGGAACAACTAACTGTGTGCTTATTCCCAAGGATTCATACAAGGACCGCATGTTTACCTGCGGCATCGCAGTGCTGCCGGAAGTCGCGCACATCAAAAACCGCGATTTCAGCGCAGTGATTAAGAAGGCCAAGTCTCTGCAGCCCCTGCCGGAGAAGGCTGCGGGTACGGTGTTTACCACCGGGTTCCACCACAATTTTGTACTGTCCATAGCCGGCAAGATAGTCGATGCGGTCAAGGCGGGCAAAATCCGCCGCTTCTTCCTGGTGGGCGGGTGTGAGGGAGCAAAGACCTCCCGCAGCTACTACACCGAGTTTGTTCAGAAAGTGCCGAAGGACTGCGTTGTTATTACCCTGGGCTGTGGCAAATACCGCTTTAATCATCTGGACCTCGGTGAAATCGACGGGATTCCGAGGCTGCTGGATATGGGACAGTGCAACAACGCCTACTCCGCCATTCAGGTGGCCGTGGCCTTGTCCAAGGTATTCAACTGCGGTGTCAATGACCTGCCCCTGAGTCTGGTGCTGTCCTGGTTCGAACAGAAGGCGGTATCCATACTGCTTACCCTGCTGCACCTGGGAGTGAAGAACATCCGCGTAGGCCCTACGGCCCCGGCGTTTCTAACCCCCAATGTGCTGGGAGTAATCCAGCAGAATTTCGACCTCAAGCTGATTACCACCCCTGACCAGGACCTGAAGGAAATTTTGGGCTAATTGGGGGAATAATAGGATAGGAAAGGGGAGTATGCCTGGGGCGCACTCCCCTTTCTTTTTCTGTAAACCATTGGGAATCCTTAATGTTATCTGACCGTTGATAAAGAAAAGTCATAATATTTTGGAGAAAATATGTTAATATCAATGGATATAAATTATAATGTGTTTGATACCGCTGATAACACAGCTCTCCGGAGTGGAAAATGGTGGGAGGTTATAGTGTGGGGATGAAGCCCTATGGCTATTTTGCCAAAGATAAAGAAAATGCCGACAATATAATGGTTGTTAAGTTTGATAAGTATGAGTCCATGGTGGCGGTTTATGACCTATACTGTATAAATCCTGATTGTGGTTGCAAAGATGTAATGCTCGATTTTATGGAAATAGTTGATAATAAGATAAAAGGCGGGCTTTTTTTAATAAATCTTAATACCAATAGTTGGGAGGTTGGGGAAAAGCATTTCCATAGGGAGGATATCAATTGCGAGGAGTTGATAAATGACTTCCTGCTTGATTTAGATGATGAAACCAAGGCTAAGTTTAGAAACCGTCTGGCTGAAGCAAAGGAGTATGCGAAAGAAAATCCCTTTGATTGGTTTGATGATCTGGACTTGGAGGATGGATCATGCTTTGGTTATTCAGAGGTCTACGGAGAAAAGAACGCAGAAAAATTTAGATTTAAATGCAATGACACGGAGTATCTTGTTGATGATCAGTATTGCACTAATCCGGAATGCAAATGCAATGAGGTTATACTAACTTTTGTGGATATAATGTCTGAAAGAGACGCTATGGAAAAGTTCGCAGTCAGAATGCCGTTCAATACAGGAAAATATAAAGTAGAATATAATAAGAATACCGGCAAAGCAGAAATGGACGAGATTATAAATTACTTTAAAGCGCACATTGATAATGATTTTGGGTTGTTCAAAAGCCGGTACCTGCAAATGAAGGAGTTTGGTAAAAAGCGGATCAAGAGGAAGAAGCAAAAAGTTACTGAGCAAAGAGTTGCAGTTTTAAAGGCAGGCCGGAACGATCCATGTCCCTGCGGCAGCGGGAAGAAATTCAAAAAATGCTGCGGGATCGGTTAATTGTCGGCGGAACCGGACTCTTCCAGCCCTTTAGACACACCTGTGACAGTATCCAGGTCAATACCGGTAACGATCCCCATTCCCCGGGTGTTATGGAAGTTATGAAATCCTTTTCATTCTGAAACCCATCCCTGCCCACTACCCATAAGGCTGAATATGGCCTCATAAAGGGCAACATCTATCCTCTGCCCTATATTCCGTTTTTCCAAAGTTTCCGGTCGAAAGTTTTCTATAACGATATCTTACATAGAGCTTTTTTGACATATTTAAGTAAATTGTTTGCAATAATATTTTGACTTATATCCCTAGATATATAATGGAGGAGTTTCATCAATGGAAGGACTGGACCTAAACCAACATATCGAAAGCAGAAGGACTTTTGCCATAATATCGCACCCAGACGCCGGTAAAACCACTCTTACAGAAAAATTTTTACTGTATGGGGGGGCTGTGCGGCTTGCCGGGTCTGTTAAATCGCGCAAAGCCAGGCAGTATGCCCTTTCTGACTGGATGGAGCTGGAAAAGCAGAGGGGGATCTCTATTACCTCAAGCGTACTTCAGTTTGAATACCTGGGAAAAAAAATAAATATACTGGATACCCCGGGCCACCAGGATTTCAGTGAGGACACTTTCCGTACCCTGATGGCTGCCGACAGCGCTGTTATGGTCATTGATGCGGCCAAGGGCATAGAGGCTCAAACAAAAAAATTGTTTCAGGTTTGCAGAGACAGGGAAATCCCCATTTTTACCTTTGTTAATAAACTGGACAGATATGGGAAGGAACCCCTTGAGCTTTTGGATGAAATTGAAAAGGTGCTGGGGATAAAAGCATTCCCTATGAATTGGCCTATCGGCATGGGAAAAGAGTTCAGGGGAATATATGATCGGATTAACGCAAAAATAGAGCTCTATTCCAGCAGCGGACACGGACAGACCATTGCCTCGTCCAGGGTTGGAGATTTGACCGACCCTGTCTTTGCGCAGGCCATAGAACCGCCTTTATGTGACAAGCTCAAAGAGGATATTGAATTGCTGGACATGGCCGGCTATTGCTTTGATAAGGATCTGATTGCAAGAGGAAAGCTGACGCCGGTATATTTTGGAAGTGCCCTTACCAATTTTGGGATTGGTCGTTTTTTGGATTCTTTTGTACAGATGGCCCCTTCACCTGGTGTAAAACCATCCTCAACAGGGATAGTGAAGCCGGAACAGGAGGAGTTTTCAGGCTTTGTTTTTAAAATTCAGGCCAATATGAACCCGGCCCACCGCGACAGAATAGCATTTATCAGAATTTGTTCAGGAGTTTTCAGGCGTGGTATGGTGGTAAAGCATGTACCATCAGGAAAGCAGATCCGATTGTCTCAATCCAGGCAATTTCTGGCCCAGGATATATCAACCATTGATGTGGCCTATCCCGGCGATATAATCGGCCTTTTTGACCCCGGCCTTTTTCGTATAGGTGATACATTAACCGAAACCAGCAGCTTCACCTATGAAGCCATTCCTCAATTTCAGCCGGAGTTTTTTGCCAGGGTCCATCTGCGGGACGCCATGAAAAGAAAACAGTTCATCAAGGGGATAGAGGAACTGACCGAGGAGGGCGCCGTGCAAAAATACCGTAACCCGGATATCGGTTTGGAGTCTCCCATAATAGGGGCGGTGGGAATTCTGCAGTTCGAAGTGATGCAGTACAGATTAACCCACGAATACGGTGCGGATATAGAATTGGAACACCTTCCCTTTTCCATCGCCAAATGGGTTGCCATAAATCCCGCAAGGTTTACCGGCGGGGATAATCTGGTGGTGCTGGACGATGATGACAATTATGTTGTATTGTTTAGAAACCAGTGGTCTTTTAATTGGGAAATGAATAAAAACAAGAATGTTGAATACCTGGATCAGCCGCCTATGAAGAGAGCAAACCAGGCCTTGAGGAAATAAAAAAACGCCCTGACGGGCGTTGCCGTCTTGCAGACGGCGGAATCCAGAATCCAGAAGCCAGAATTCAGAATTCAGAATGGTGACAGCATACTTTAAAAGTGACCCTCAAGCGACATGCATGAGGGGGGAGGGGTTTTAGTCCAGGCGGATGTTCCGGAG
>JGI25322J35698_1000820_pt1 | contig 26253 bp, 19 predicted proteins | sample AutmiccBRH37_all_FD_35698 | JGI IMG/M metagenome (IMG submission 35698) | reverse complement strand
GGGGGGGGGGGGGGGGGGGGGGGGGGGGGGGGGGGGGGGGGGGGGGGGGGGAGGTTGAGAGGCCCGTCCTAACGACGCGGGGCTCGATCCGGTTGCGTAGGCAAAGCCGGTGAAACAGCTTTGCGTCGGCTCTGGGGGAATCGAGACCTGCTCTGCGGTTGCGCCTTTGGAAGAGTCGGAAACAACATCACAAAGTCTGCGGCAGATAGCATCTGAACGTTCCTATGCGTCGAGCGGCTGGGCGTAACGCCGCTTGCGCCTGGCGCGCCATTGACGACGAACCGTTCGTTTCGCACAGTCCTCATGCCCGGCAGGGGCTGTGTTCATGAGAACATGCTCTGTGGAGCCACCTTGCCCGATGGATCGGGAGGAAGGCGCTTTGCTTGTCATTTCAGTCTCCTTTTTACGAGCCATTCATTTGGCTCAACCTTCAAATACGACTTGAGAATAAATAGTTCAAATATTACTATTGAAGTGGATTCATAGGAAAAAGCTATATAATGCGACCCACACTCAGGCAGATGCAGTACCTTGTAGCAATAGCTGATACAGGAAAGTTTGGCGAAGCTGCGAAACTCACAAATGTCAGTCAACCCAGCATGTCGGCGCAGATTGCCGAGATGGAGGCGCAGCTCGGCGCGATCCTTGTCGAGCGCGGTCGCCAGCAGGCTTTCCTCACACCAATTGGTGCGGAAGTTGTCCGCCGGGCCCGCCTCCTTTTGAGAGATGCAGAAGACCTGAAGGCTGTTGTGCGGGCGGATGCTGACGACCTGACGGGCCGTATCCGACTAGGCGTCCTGCCGACGATCGGCGCCTATCTTCTCCCGTCGGTCACCCGCCACCTTCACTCAGAGCATCCTGATTTGCGCCTCATCGTGCGCGAAGAACGCACGATTGATCTTGAGCGCCACCTTCATGACGGACTTTTCGACACGGTTATCTCCACCCTGGAAGACCATACCGACGTGGACCATGAATTCCTGTTCCAGGAAGACCTTTGGATTTGCGCTGCGCCAGATGATCCCCTTGCGCAGAAGACAGGCGATATCCCGCTGGCTGAACTGCAAGGGCGCACACTTCTGACTCTGGGCTACGGGCACCGCCTCAATATGATAATCCAGTCACTGGCCGAGGCATCAGGCGCTCACGTGAATTCCGAATATGAAGGCACCAGCCTGGACGCGATCCGGCAAATGGCCGAGATGAGTGTCGGAATTGCTGTGCTTCCCAGCCTGTACGCTTTGACAGAGGCGCGACGGGATCCCGACCTTATCGTCAGGCGGATCAACGATCCTCGTGCAAGCCGCCAGATTTCCCTGATCTGGCGCTCGACCTCGCCTCTGGCGAGCCGATTGCGCTTGCTGGCAGCAGCACTCCGGGAGACAGCCGGTACAATTCTGCACAAGGTATCTTCGCGGCGCAGGCGCTAGCTATAAGGAGGCTTCAAAAGGACAGCCGAAACGAGGCATGATTATATGGAGATAAAAGTCGACTTGCGTGTTCAAGGTTGAAGGCCCCTCCTAAACTCCTCGAGCGTTCTATGCCTCGTCGTGCTTCTCGTCTCGCTCTGACGAACTAGCCTGACAAAGCAGCCCCTACGTCAATCTTGCAATTTACGACGCGAGGGCGGCTAATTGATCTCCAAGAGATGTTTGAAGAGCATCGACGCACGGTATTGGCTGTTGGCGGGAGAATGAATGGACCAGAAAACGCCCGGCAGAGAAGAAGCATTAAAGCTGGTGATGCCCGCCTACTGGCGCACACGCCTCCTTACCCCACGGATGATTCTTGCAATCGCAGCGCTCTTGCTTGCCATCGGGCTTGTGAGTGCCTGGTCCATTGACCGGTCCCGCTACGTCTCGACTTCCGACGCGCGTATTGCCGCTGACATCTTGTCCGTGTCTGCTGACGTTTCAGGCAACATCACGGCCTCATATGCTTCTTCCGGGGACCACGTTAAGCGTGGAGACATCCTGTACCAGATCGACGACCGTGAGGCTCGTCACCTGCTGACCGAATACCTTGCAGAAGAAAACGGCCTCGCGGCTCAGATCCAGCGTGAGCGCACAAGGCTTGGTCTTGTGGACTCAAGATCCGGCACCCAGATCGATGCGAGCAGAGCCGATGTGCAATCGGCACGCGCGGACGTAGAGGCGGCCAGGTCGGACCTGATGGCTGCGCAGCGGGACTATGATCGCGAGCTGAGGCTCAAGGAAGCCGGACTCGTCACACAGGACTCCTGGGACCAGGCCCAGAACAGGCTGCAAGCCGCACAGCAAACCCTGCGAGGCGCTGAAGCACGTCTGACCTCATCCTCAGCGAAGGAACGAGAAGCGGCTATTTCCAAGGATGATGCGTCGCTTGTCGTGCAGGATTTGAAGATACTGGAAGCTGCCCTGGAGCGCGCCAAGGCGCAGACAGAACGCCAGAAAGTCATCATTGAGAAACACCAGGTTCGCAGCCCGATTGATGGCGTTGTAGATGAGATGTTTTTTGATGCCGGTGAACGGACACTGGCCGGATTCCGCGTTGCCCTGCTGCATGATCCCGAAAAAGTCTGGGTTTCCGCAAACATCAAGGAAACGCAGATCCGCTATGTCAAAGTCGGGGCGTCCGCAAACGTAAAAGTTGACAGCGCTCCCGGCGCGGGTGTGACTGGGCGGGTTTCGGTGATACGTGATCTGACTGTATCCGAATCCTCCCTCATGCCCAATCCGAATGCGACGGGCGTCTTCACTAAGATCACGCAGCGCATTCCTGTGCGAATTGATCTTGATCCCGGCGATGCGCACCTGCGACCCGGATCAATGGTCCGCGTATCGATAGCGCGGCGCAAGGAGAAGACGTGACTGTGGCGCGAGCCGGCCCGCACGCGAACACTGAGCAATCTACCCTTCCCCATGCTCATGCACCCGACATTCCAGATGCCGCCGGCGCGGCTGTACGTGAGCGTTTTGGCACATTCGGATCTTCCTATCGCTGGCTCTTGCTGTTCAGCCTGCTCTGCGGATCACTATCGACCATGCTGGCGGCAACGACGATCAATGTTGCATTGCCTTCCATCATCGGCGCATTCGGTCTCGGCCAGGATAAAGCCCAGTGGATGTCCACCGCCTTTCTGGCCGCTTCGACGATTGCGATGCTCGCGAATGCCTGGGCGATGAGCGCTTTTGGCACGCGGGCCACCTACCTGGTCGGATTGACGCTGTTCATCAGCGGATCGGTTCTTGGGGCTGTCAGCTCCACGTTCGGATTTCTGGTCATCGCCCGCGCCTTGCAAGGCATCGCCGCTGGCCTGTTGCAACCCATGTCCATGTACCTGATCTTCCAGACATTCCAGGACAACAAGCGGGGTACCGCGATTGGAATTTTTTCAATCGGTGTCGTTCTCGCACCTGCCTTCGGACCCGCGCTGGGGGGATTTGCGGTAGATCTGTCAAGTTGGCGCCTTGTGTTCATTGCCACACTGCCCATTGCACTTTTCGCGTTGCCGCTCGCCGCCATGCTGATGCCAGGGCGCGACAGCGCACGAGGCACCAAAGCGCCACCACTTGATTGGCTGGGACTCACATTGATCGGCATAGCGGTTGTCGGTTTACTGTCGACCATTGCAAATGGCGATCGTGATGGCTGGTATTCAGACCGCGCACTCATCAGACTCGCCGTATCTATTGCGGCCGGAATCGCTTTTTTCTGGTGGGAACGACGACACCCATTCCCTGCCCTCGACTTGCACGTTTTCCAGCATTGGCAATTTGCCTCTGCAGGAATCATCATCGCGTTCACTGGCACCGCGATTTACGGCTCTACCTATCTCATTCCAATCTTTGTACAGATGGTTCAACACTATTCACCAACAGCAGCTGGCGTTATGATGATACCAGCCGGTCTGGCGATGGTGATCGGGTTTCCGATTGCCGGGCGGCTGAGTGACCGGTTTGACACGCGGCTGCTGCTTGCATTCGGGATTATCTGCTTTGGCGCGTCGATGTATTTGCTGGCCGGCATTGCAGCGGCTACATCATATTGGATGTTGATCGGGTGGATTATTCTCGGGCGCGTTGGCATCAGCTTCTGCATGCCGCCAGCAAATACGACGGCCATTCGCGGTGTTCCTTCGCACCTGCTCGCAAGTGCTGCAGGCGCGGCGTCTTTCTTGATGCAGGTGGGGGGTGCTTTTGGTGTAACCATGCTCGCCATTCTACTGCAGAGACGCATTTTCTTTCATGGTGAGCACCTCTCCTCGGCGATGACTGAAAGAAATCCCGAGCTGCTCCATCAGCATCAGCAAAACATGTGGACGGCGATGACGAATGGAGAGCCTTATCAACAGGCCTTCGTGAGCGGATTTCGCCCTATCGCCGATGCTGTCCGCCAAGAGGCACTGGTGCTCGCCTTTCGTGACAGTTTCCTTGTCTGCTCGCTAGGTTTTGCGATTGTGCTCATGTTTACCCTGCTGCTGCCCAAACCGGAGAACAAGGCGATGCAGCGATGAAGCGGCCCCGGATCGGCGCTCCCCTGAAGCGCCCGCCTTCAATGCGAGTGGCCGAAGGGCTTAAGGCTTGCCGCGTATCCGATCAGCTGTATGGGTATGTTGAACAAGAAATCACTGCGGAGATTTGAAAACCACAATGCATTATGCCGAACTGCAAAAAGCACGAGAAGAGTTGACCGGAATTGGTGGCCCTTTCGAGATTGTCGAGTCTGAGGTGCTTGGAAACCGGGCCCGCATCTACAAGAACGCACCGCTCAACGTACGTGAGGTCTGGTTGTCAACAATCCAGTTCGCCGAGCGTCCTTACCTGATCTATGGCGATGAAAGGCTGACGTACGCTGACGCCCACGAGCGGGTGAACGCTGTTGCCTCATGGCTGGCTGCCCAGGGCGTAAAACCCGGCGATCGCGTGGCAATCGCCATGCGTAACTATCCCGAATGGATGTTGATCTACTGGGCCTGCGTGTCTTCCGGCATCACAGTGGTTGGCATAAACGCCTGGTGGACCACCGAAGAAATGGCTTATGCCTTCTCCGATTCTGCACCTGCAGTCGTCTTTCTCGATTCCGAACGCCTTGCCCGCCTACAGGAACGCCCAGACTTAGCGGCGAACCTAAAGATTGTGGGTATACGTATTCCCGATGCACCCGAAAACGTCACACCCTGGTCGGAGGTGATCGCTCATGGCGGCAACATGCCGGACCTAGAGGTGGACCCAGACTCCGATGCCTGCATCTTCTACACGTCGGGCACGACGGGGCACCCCAAAGGCGCACAACTTACTCACCGGGGTTGCGTGTCCAATCTCTTCAACCTGATGTATGCGGCCGCCTCATCGGCGCTTGCCACCGAGCGGGCGACGGGTATCGCACCACCGGTGACGCCGCCGATCCCGACGACGCTGATTACGACACCGCTTTTCCACGTCACCGCCAATAATTGTGGTGCCTATGCGACGACCGCTGCCGGTGGGGCGCTTGTGCTGATGTATCGCTGGGATGCTGGTGAAGCGCTCCGCCTGGTCAGCAAGGAGCGCGTGACCTCGATGAGCGGCGTGCCCGTGATGGCACGCGAACTGATCAACCACCCCGACTTTGCCACCACCGACACCTCAAGCCTGGCCTCCTTGTCTGGTGGCGGTGCGCAGGTCCCTCCTGACCTTGTGCACAAGATCGAGTCCCAGGTGTCTACCGCGCGCCCCAGCACGGGCTATGGAATGACGGAAACCTGCGGGATAATCACCTCGATCGCCGCAGACTTCTTTGTGGACAAGCCCGATAGTGCCGGGCCAGCAATGCCCAACTTTGAGGCCAAGTGCGTGGATGATGACGGCCAGGCAGTGCAACCGGGTCAGGTTGGCGAGTTATGGGTCAGGGGATCGTCAGTCATCAAAGGCTACATCAATCGCCCCGAGGCGACCGCTGATTCAATCACGGACGGATGGCTGCATACCGGTGACATTGCCCGCATCGACGATGATGGATTTATCTTCATCGTCGATCGCAAGAAGGACATGGTCCTGCGCGGGGGAGAGAATATTTACTGTGCTGAGGTCGAAGCGGCAGTCTATCGCCATGAAGCCGTTGCTGAATGCTGCGCGTTTGGCGTGCCTGATGATCGGTTGGGGGAAGAAGTCGGCATTGCGCTGGTATTGAAACCTGGCGAGAGACTGACAGAAGACGCTTTGCGTGATCATTGCGCGGCGATCATGGCCAAGCACAAGGCCCCCCGCTACATCTGGTTTCTCGAAGAAGCCCTGCCGCGCAATGCCAGCGGCAAATTCCTCAAGCGCGAATTGCGTGATCGCCTCAGCGCAAGCGTAATCCCTGCCTGAACTGGAACCGACCTCACACCTGCGCAAATGGAAGCGGTGAATAACTGATGAAACATCAATCTGCGGAGCAAGCCGCTACAAGACGCCAAGCCTTTCATGTTCAGTAGCAGCTTTCTCCTGTTCAAGCTCTTCGGGATCGAGATAAGAATCAATCCAGGCTGGGCCGTGATTGCCGCACTGATCGCATGGTCACTCGCGCAGGGTACATTTCCGGAGCTGTATGCCGGCCTGGAGACGCAGTCTTACTGGGCAATGGCCCTTGCCGCAGTCGTCGGTCTAGGCATTTCCATTGTTATCCACGAGCTTGCCCATTCACTTGTTGGGGCAAGATTTGGCACCCCTGTTTCCAGCATCACCCTGTTCATGTTCGGCGGCGTGGCGGCGCTTGAACAGGAACCCAAGGCCCCGATACCTGAGCTGCTGATGGCGCTGGCCGGACCGGCCATGAGCCTTGTCCTGTCGGGGCTGTTCTTCAGCGCAAGTATCGCTGTGGGAGGGATAGACCAGCTTCCCGTTCTCGCGGGCGTGTTGCACTATCTCGCACTGCTCAACCTGGTACTGGCCATATTCAACCTTGTCCCAGCCTTTCCTATGGATGGCGGCAGGGCGCTGCGCGCAACGATATGGGCAGCGACCGGAGATATCAGGATGGCAACGATGCGTGCCTCGCAAGTGGGCAAGTATATCGGGACAGGCTTTATGCTGGCTGGCCTGCTCGGCGTCCTGACCGGGAACCTGCTGGCGGGGATATGGTGGGTGCTGATCGGAGGCTTCATCCGGGCTTCTGCGATCGGAGCCTTCTTGAATACGAGGATCGAAACCGTTCTGGACGGATTGCCTGTTGCCCGGTTTATGACGCCAGCGCCGGATACGGTTTCATCAGACGTCACCCTTGCAGATTTCGTAGAAAATCATCTCTACAAGTTCGGACACGACATGTTTCCCGTCCTGACGGCCGGCAAACCTGTAGGCACGATCGGCCTCGGTGAGGTCAGGATGGTCCCGCGGGATGCCTGGCCGCAGACCCTGACCGGTAACGTCATGACACCGCTCACGCCCGTCAAAACCATTTCAGCGGATGAGCCAGCCATGAATGCACTGATACAAATGCAGAAAAATGGCCTGAACCGACTCCTGGTCATTGACCATGAGACGCTCCTTGGTGTCATCGTCCTGAAGGACCTGATGGACCTGCTATCCATGAAACTCGCGCTCGAACCAGCAAGCGGAGGGGCCTGACCGGTTGCGTATATGCCGCGAGCCAGGCTGGCGCGTGACGCGGCTTCAGTGCGAAAGCAGAAGCGGAACCTTAGATGTCCGAAGCAAGCTGCGGGTGACACCTGGCACGATGGCCTGCTGAAGACGCGCATGCCGGTATCCGCCGAGGACGATGAGATTGGCGTCATATGACACCGTCAGGTCCAGAAGCACGTCCGCGACGGAGCGACCGATACTATCCTCATTGCGCACTTCGATATCGTATCCGTGCCTGGAAAAATGGGCACCGATATCCCATCCCGCCCCTTGCCCATAGCCTGTTTCGCTGGGGTTCGCATCGACCGTCGCGATACACACTTTCGCATCGTCCGACAGAACCAGCATACTGTCATGCAGCGCCCGAGCAGCCTCGCGGCTGGCATCCCAGGCAACCACCGCACGATCGCCGATAGTCCGGCCGTTCCAGCCCACCGGCAGGACCAGAACCGGACGGCCACTTCCCATCAAGACGCCCTCCACCATATCGGCATGAGGCTGGGCGTCCGATTCATCGGGGGCGCGCACGATCACGAGGTCGGCATAACGCGCATTCATTGCGGAAGTCGCTTCCACGCGGTTGGGGAAGGTCTCCAGGTGTCGCATTTCCACTGCCGGCTCCTTGCCAGCCAGCCCCTCCTCGAACGCGTCCCACGCGGCTTTCATCATGTTCCGCGTTTCCTGCAGTATCGATGCGTAAACCTCGCCGGCGCCGCCGATGCCATAGCCTGTAAACATGGGCGGCAGGATCGTGAAGGCAGCGCAACTCAGGTGCGCATTGTGTGTCATGGCAAAGTCACACGCGAATTCGAACGCTTGCATGTCCTCTTGGGGCGACGCCATGCACACACTAATGTCCCTGATTTTCATAATTGCCTCGTGCTTTCGATAACATCCGATAGCATGCAAGTGCGCACCGGTATTTGATAACGCCTCAATAAATTGTCCGCATCGCGAATATACTTGCCGACATCTTTTATGCAACTCAGGCCGTCAAACCCAGGACCAGCAGCAGCAGGGTTGCGAGGGCTCCGCCATATGGCACCCAAGGGGGAACGATGAACGTGCCTTCCGGTGCCGGATCTTTGCGGCGCTTGATCCGTGCGAGGGCCAGGCAGACAAGAACGAAGATCACCAGTGTTATCATGGACGTCCATTCGGCCAGCGCTGTGATCGTGAACCCCAGAGCCAAGGTCAACGCGATGAGTGTGGCGAGTACCGTGGCCACGACCGGCGTCTGCGTGCGCGCATTCACGCGCGCCAAAAAGGCTGGCAACGCTCCCTCGTTTGCAAGTCCGTAAATAACCCGCCCCGCCATTATGATCTGGACGATAATGCCGTTCACTGTCGCAAGAATGGCGATCAGGGTGATACCGACCGGAGACAGCCCGGTGGTGCGATCGAATACAATGGCGAGCGGCGCTCGGCTGCTCGAGAGCTCGTCAACTGAAACCGTCGCAAGCGCCGCCAGGACGACGAACGTGTAAAGTACGAGCGTCAGTCCCAGAGTTACGAAAATCCCCAGAGCGAGCGTCTTCTGCGGATTCACGGTCTCCTCGGCAATCGAGTCGATGTCCTCAAAGCCGATAAAAGCAAAGAAAGACAGCAGGCCCGAAGCAAATATGCCCGACCAGAGCACCGGAGAAAATGAGGTCGGCACGGCTTTCACAGCCTGCCCCCCCAGATCAGCGCCCGACCAGATCGCACCGATGACAAGCAATACGAGCCCGCCAATCTCCACCAGTGTCAGGACGCCTGCGAACAGGATCGACTCGCGAATGCCGAAACATGCAACAATGCCACTCATAACGATGACGCCGGCGAGAACCAAGATGTAGGGAAGGTCGACGAGTTCCACGATGTATCCCGAGGCCCCGTGCGCAATTGCCGACGACGAGACGATACCGACAGCAGAAACACCCAGACCCACGACGAGGAAGAGGGTGGAGGACCTGAACCCGGCCCTGACGAAATGGGCCTCGGCTGCGGCAAAGGGCATCCGCCCCGTCAACTCCGCAAAACACGCCGCAGGCAAGAGCATTACGAGGCTGGCGATCAGAAATGAAATCGGGGCATGATTGCCTGACAGCGCAATGACATCTCCGACCAGAACATAAATTCCCGCACCAACGGTTACGCCGAGCCCGTACAAAATGATGTAGGGTAGCGTCAGCGCGCGCTTTAGGCGTGGTTGGCTGGTTTCTGGCTCTTGATCAGGCATTATCGGTCCTGCATTTGGGTGGCGGGCGGTAGCGTCACCTTCAAGGGTTCACTGGAATTGAGAATGTTGCCTGGCTGCCTTGCGCCTCCATCCCGCCTTCTGGCGGTCAGGGCACCAGCAGCGCGGCTATCCGCGGTTTATCCACCACATATTCCGTCATGCTGCCGAATACGAGCCGATGCGCACGTGAATGCAATCCGGCACCCAAGACGACAAGATCGCAGTTCTGCTCCAGCGCCGCATCAATGATGGCCGGACCGGGGCGCTGGCCTGCGTCTTTTATGCGAGCGCTACGCGCGTCCAGTCCATGCCATGCCAGATAGGCAACCATGTCCGCAGGATCGACATCAGCTTTCCCGAGCTCATCGCAAGTAAACACTGTGATCTCGCGTGCCAAGCGGAGGAATGGCAGCGCGGCAGCCGCTGCCCGCGCCGACGCAGCAGAGCCGTCCCAAGCGACCGCCACGTTCTCTCCGATCACGCCAGCGCTATTTTTCGGCACGACCAGAAGCGGCTTGCCCGCATCGCAAAGTATATGTTCGACAAGCGGCGAGAAGGGCACAAGCCAGTCCGTATCTGCAGCCGACGTGACGATCAGGTCAGAAAGACGACAGATGGGGCCGAGCATCGTGACAACTTCGCCAACCTGCTCGGAAAAGTTTGCTGTGAATCCCGGAGTTGGACTTTCTGTCTGCAACGGTTGCGGATCCTGAGAACTTACAATGGCATTGTACTGGGCCACAGCATGCTTTCGGCGCTGCTCGCTGACCTCATCGATCCAGTCCAGAAGCTCGCCAGCACCGCCGCGAGGCCACCAGATCGGCCAATTTCGTGATGATGACGATGGTCGATCAATAAGCGATACGACTTTGACATGGGCCCCGAACCGGCGCGCAAGATCGAAACCGGCGGCCAGCGCGAACCGCTCAACTTCGAGCGGATTTTCCAAATCGTGTTGCCCGATCAGCGGCACCAGTATCGTTTTCATCCCGTTCTCCCAAATGTTCAGCTTCTAGAATAGCAGACCACAACTATTGTTCTCGATCCATGTAACGCCCTTGGGCCATCCAAATTAGTTTCAATGGGCAGGCCCCCCTCATATCACGGAAGATAGCAGGTCGTGATCGCGAATTCAGGTTCCTGCGCCGATTAGTCCGGGTCATTCGGGTGGGATTTGGGAATCAATGAGTAGAATCGGAACGCGCAAGCGCAGGGTATTTCGCGACACGCTAGCAGGATCATCCAATTGGTCGTCCCGCGTCTTGACGATCAATGTCGGCGGGCACGATCGACGGGCTAACCAAGCCGGGTCAAGCGCATCCAGGCGGCTGGTGCCGCAGCGTTCCACAGGTTCACTGACAGCATATCCCATCTGTTCCGCCAGGTGAATTGCCGGGTCGTCGTCCCCCCTCGCCAATACCAGTATGCCATTTGATTCTGGAAGTCGGTAAGGTGGTGCAAACAGGGTTGGGGCCTGCGCCAGCAAAGCTGCGTGACGCAATTTGGTAAACGGGTGGGACTGACGCACAAGCGGGTCAGCAGGCTGCATCAGGATCAGCAGTCCCTCACGGGGTGCGGCCCTCACGTAAGCAAGCGCCTGCCCCGCTTCGAGCACGGATATGTCCACCTCAATTCCCAGAGATCTGGCCACCGCCAGATACCGCTTGACCCGCTGCGCAGACGTTCTGATTGTAATTGGAGAATCATCAAGAGGCCGCTGGTCGCGCCATTTTCCCGTCGTGACATCCAGTATTTGGCCGAACGTCCTCTGTGCGGACACGAGCAAGTCTTCACTCGTGACAAGGATGGCGTTGCAAGTCGAGCCGAGGCGTTTCGCCATCACGAGCGCCGTGGTTTCGCTTGCCGCATCATCTATCGCCGCAATGCTGACAACCGTACAGTTTGAAAACTGAGCCTGCATCGCGTTCACCGGGTCTCTCTGGTGGCAGACGACCGGCTCGGCGGCGTACGAGGTGGCTTGCTGGGTGGTTCTTCCGGAGGAGTGCCCAGTGGATCCGATGGCGGGACGGTTTTAGGAACCGGACCGGCGGGGAATTTTTCGCTGATGCCGCCCGACTCTGAAATGGCTTGAGCAAATGCCGATAGCGAGGCGTCAACCTTTTCATGGAAAATGTCAGGAGACACACCTGTCAGTAACGCGATTGCCTCATCGACAGTGTGAACGGCATAGACGTTGAAGCGACCTGCCCGGCACGCTTGGACAATCTCTTCGTTCAACATCAAGTGCTGAACATTGCTCCAGGGGATGATCACGCCCTGCTCACCCGTCAGGCCGCGTGCATTACAAATGTCGAAAAAGCCTTCGATCTTCTCATTGACGCCTCCAATCGCCTGGACCTGCCCTCTCTGGTTGACCGAACCCGTCACGCCGAGCGACTGCGCCAGCGGCACGTCTGCAATTGCAGAAAGGAGTGCACACAGTTCGCCCAGAGACGCGCTGTCGCCCTCGACTCCCCCATAAGATTGTTCGAACACCAAGCTCGCCTGCAGCGACATTGCTTTGTCGACCGCGTAGCGTCCGACCATATAGCCCGTCAGGATCATCACGCCCTTGGAATGGATTGGTCCGCCGAGACTGGCTTCCCGCTCAATGTCAATGACCTGGCCGCTGCCGGGTCGCGCTCGCGCTGTAACGCGGGTGGGCTTGCCAAAGATGAAACCCCCGACCTGGAATACGCTGAGGCAGTTGATCTGTCCTGCCGTCACGCCGTCAGTGTCGATCAATGCAATATCGCGTAATATGCCTTCTTGCATTCGGTCACTGATCCTGCTCGAGCGACGGCGTCTTGAAGCGATTGATTCTGCCACATCGGCGAGCGTGATAGACGCCCTGTTGGCCACACCGGCGCGGTGCGATGCCTCGATCATCAGATCCCGGATATCACTTGACACGAGTGACAGCCTGTCTGCATCACCGGAGGAACGCGCTGTTTCCTCGACGAGACGTTCCAGCGCGGAATTATCGGGTGGCAATAGCCCTTCCCGGATCGCATGAGCAGACAGTTTTGCTGCGAAAGCTGCCTCGGAGCTTTCGGAACGTTGTGCGTCTGTTTCGAAGTCAGCCAGCAATTTGAAGTGAACGGAAAAATCGGGGTCGTAGGTCACCAGCACATGGTGCATCCACGCATCACCCACAAGAATTACACGTAGATCGATCGGTATCGGTTCCGGATCCAGCGTGATTGTTGTCGTGAGATTCAGGACTTCGCTGACGCTCTCGATCTCAACCTCCGATTGCCTGAGGCACCGCTTGAGCGCATCCCAGGCCAGCGGTTCGCGGAAAAGGCTATGGCCATCAATGATCAGATACCCGCCATTTGCCATGTGAAGGGCACCGGGTTTGATCAGCATGAAGCTTGTTGTAAGTACACCGGCCTCGGCCCTGTGTTCGACCCGGCCAACGAGATTGGCGAGTGTTGGATGGACCTCCTCGACCACTGGAACGCCACTGCGCTCGTCGTCATGAGTGACGAATACGTTGACGCCATAGCGCTCAAGGGGGCCGAGCAAGCCGTTGGAAATGGCCGGTCCCACGCCAGCGTCGCGGGATTGCGCGGCGAAGGTTGAGAAAAGAACTATGTTTTCCACAAGGTCACGATGCATCGCGTCCAGATGCTCTATGGCTGCTGGGAATTCCTGCAACAAGGCCCTGGTCTCCTCGATGGATTCCGCAATCGCTACCTCGGCGGTATCGCGCTCAAGGGTCCTGAGGTTTTGACGCGTTTCGCGCTCCCATTTTGGCAAGTCCCGGAGCGAGTCGGCCAACAAGTCCTGCACCTCCTTCAGTTGACTCTGGCGTCGCTTTTGCTCGTCTTTCGAAAGCGCATTGAATGATTTCGGGTCAAGGACTTCACCGTTCTCGAGGGGGGCCAGTGAAAATCCCATGGGCGTCTGGATGATGGCCACATCGCGATTGCGTCCTTCCTCACCAAGCTTTTCAAACGCGTCCTCCTTGCGGTTCACGAACGCCTCTTGCAGCGCCTCTTTCCGAGCCTGAAATTCCGGCTTCTCGAACGCGGCGGGCACCGCGGCAATCAGGTCCAAAACGAGATCGCGCATGACATCCCGGAACTTTGTCGCGGCACCCGACGGCAGACGAAGGGCCCGGGGTTTGTGAGGTGTGTCAAAATTGAAGACGTAGGCCCAGTCATCCGGCCGCTCACGATCTGCGGTGGCTCTCTCTAGCAACCGCTTCGTGGCGGCTGACGCATCGGCCCTCGGAGGCGCAGCCACGAATAGATTGAACCCCTTTGCTGACATTGCAGCGGCAAGCTCGATAGCCTCGCGCGAACGTTCCTGGCCAAAGAAACCATCAAATTCTTCTGGTAAGGACTGCGTCGATTTGATCTTTGCGAGATGGGTACGCCTGCGAAGGCGGTCCGCCGGCAGTGGATCAACGGTCCGTGCGGTTCCACTTAATGGCAATTCCACCTCCACATCCTGCAATTATCATCATATCATGCACACAATGGCGCCAACATCGGCCCCTGACGCGCTTGGGGTAGGTTGTCCAGAAGCGCAGTGTTGTGTGAGACCCTGAGCCTGTCTGCCTGTTTGTGCGACGAAGGCAATCGTACCCCGGCTGGCAGCACGCCCGACCCGATCGCATTGAAAAATCCGCGACCTATTTGTTCCTGAAGTGACAAGCTGTTTTTCCGATCTAGCTTAAGAAGCGGAGCAAGCGCGGGAGCTTGTATCGTCTGGGCAACGGTCATGGGAATTATTCAATACCATTCGAGCAGGAACCGCCAAGACCAAATGGTCGCAACGCGGCCCAAAAGGCGCGATCATGCGCAGCCGCCCCGGGTTCTGCAAGAGTGAAACTCATGCGATGCCAATCTGAGAGACGCGGTCATGTGCCTGCCCTCTCCGGGCAGAATGCAGACAATGGCCCTTAAAAGGTCAGCTTCCGGCTTCCTCTCAGACGATAGTGCTTCGGCACCGCGAAGCATCCCGGTAAAATATCCTTATACTGAGCATAATCAATATGCATACCATTCTTGCTGCCTGCAGCAAGAGCGTTGTGGGGCGCAGTTCACATCCTCTGCCGCAGCGGGCGCGCGATTGGTTTCGCCACCCTGCCAGCCGATGCGCACGCTTGACCGGCGCGAACCGCATGGTCGGTCGAGGGGAGCACTTGGTGCTCAGGGGCTGAGGTCTTCCTGGCCCTGCTGTTGGCTGTCGCGCACTTTCTCATGCCGGCAAGGGAGAGTGGCAATTCCCGAATCGCACCAAGCGTGGCGATAGTCACGAATCACAGCGCCTTTTTGCTGCCGGGTTCATGAAAAGCCCGACATGGGACATTGCGGCGTCGGCGGGAGAGGCCGCTCGCGACCCAGCCCCCGATGATTGTGAGCGAGCCATACCCGGTTGCGAGAAGGTCACTTCATGCGCAGACCAGTCCTTCATTCACTTGTCATTGGTGCGCGCGGAACTGCTTCAGAAGCCCTACTCGGCCGGAGGTTTGAACCTGATCCTGCGCATGCGGTGATGTCCTTGGAATCACTTACTATTCCGACTGTAGCACCGGATATCTCATCAAGGGTGCCGCCCTTCCGGAACGATCTTTGTTTAACTCGAATGCCATCGGCAATATTTCTGGAAGGATGTTCGATGACCAGATCACCCTGGTCCAATCCGGTCAGTATCTCGGCGGAGTGTCCATTCATATGATCGACTTGAACCTTGGCGAGGCGTGCCCGGCCACGTTCAAGGCGATAGACGGTCCAGTCAGAACCAGACTTGAAAAGCGCCGTCATCGGCACACGCGCAACGTCAGGCGCGGACCAGACGACAATGTCCGTGCGTACACGAAAACCGTGACCCAGGCGACGGCCTGAACCGTCCAGATCGATCAGGACGTTAACGCGCTGCTCTTCGATGCCGAGCGCCGAGACTTTCGTGAACGCGTAGGGTTCCACGATGCGCACCCGGCCTGTCAGCGTCGCCCCACCCCACCCGCGAATACGGACGACATCACTTGGCGAGATACTGACGGCATCCTCGGAAAGCAGATCGACAATGATCTCGATATCATCTGGATCGCCAATCTCCAGTAGAGGTGTGCCCATTGATACGGGACCTTCGCTGTCACGTATGACCCGCAATATTACGCCAGTCACAGGCGCGACGACTGAAACGCTACCGCCGCCTGTACTTGCACCGGCAGGCATCAAGGCTGCTTCAGCCCTTTGCAGTTCATGGCGGGCAAGGTCCAGTGCAGCACGAGCCTGCAGCGTGGCGGCGGACAAGGTTTGATACTCGGTTTCGGCGCGCTCCAGCGCCTGTTGCGAGACTGTACCGGTCACCGAAAGCGTACGGGCCCGGTCCATGTCGCCTTCGGCGCGTGTTTCATCGGCGCGCCGGCGGTTCAAGTCTGCCTCCGCCGCGGACACCGCTGCGCGCGCTGAACCAGCTGCGGCCTGCAATTGTGCGGCACTTCTGGCATCGATCGTGGGAGTAGCCATCGGGTAAATCGACGCGATCACGGTTGTATCCGCCTGGACGCAATCTCCGGCCTTCATTTCAATCCGCGAGAGTTGACCGCCTGCGGGTGCGGACACAACGAACAAATCCCGAACCCGCGCTTCGCCTTCTTCGGAGACGGTAACCTCCATCGGCCCGCTCGAGACTTCGATCAGGTCGACCGGAACAAGCCTTGGCCAGAGTGCCCAGATAGCCATCATTGCCAGCAGGGCCGCGAGCGTGCCCCAGAAAATCATTCGGGATTGTGACATGGGTTTACTCACGGGTCTTCAACACCTCGATCAGGTCCAGATCGCGCACCCTGCGCGCAACCAGAATGGCCGCGCCGATTGATGCAACCAACACAATTAGGCCCGCCATGCCATAGGTAGAAGGCTGCAGGGCAAATGGGATCCGGTACAATTCCGTTGACATGCCGCTAGCGATGAGATGTGCAAACCCCAAGCCAAAGATGGCTCCGATGGGCAGGGCGATCATGATCAATATGGCAAGCTCGCCTAACAGGATGTGTGTTACCTCCCCTTCGGTGAAACCCAGAACCCTGAGGCTGGCAAGTTCCCGGCCACGCTCCATCATCGCAATCCGCGCCGCATTATAGACGACACCGGCTGCAATCGAACCGCCAATCAAAGCATAGATAGCCATCATGATGAAAATGGTTTCCTCAAGCGTTGTCTCGAAGGCCGCGATGGCGGGTTCCTGTAGTGACACACTGGCAATGCGCGGGCGGGCAAGGACCTGTTGACTGAAAGCTGCCTTCTGATCGGGATCGATTGCCAGAAATGCGCCGGTGACCGTTGGCCGCTCACCCAGCAGCCGGTTAACCTGACCGATTTCCATATAAGCGAACGCACCGATATCGTCGGCGACAATCGCCGTCACAGGCATGGCCGCAACAGGCCTTCGGCCTTCCAGCACTTCGACCGTGACCTGGTCACCGAGGCCTGCTGAAATCATGCTGGCCATCTGGTTCGACAATGCGAGCCCGTGCTCAGGCACCGGCACGATCTGCCCATCCTCGTTCAGCAATTGTTTCTGGTGCCCACCCTGCTGCAGGCCAATTATCACGCTGCGCTCATCAAGTGGCCCATGACGCAGTCGAACATAGACATCCCTGTTCCCCTCAACTGACAGCACGCCCGGGAGGCGGCGGAGTTCCAGCACGGCATCCGTTCCCTGGGGTTCGATAAAATTCACCGCGGCGTCATAAGCGTCGGTGCGGTTGAACCTTGTATCGAGCATCACGTCGATGGAATCAAAGGCAAACAGGGTGCCAACCAGAAGCGCGACGGAAGCTGCAATTCCGGCCATGGTCATTCCCGCACGGAGGGGCCAGCGCGTAATATGCCGGGCAATCATGCGTGTAGGCGCATCCAGGTGGCTTGAACCGCTCAGTCCTTCAAAAAACCCACGACGGTAAATTGTCGGCGGCGCCGGAGACATTGCCTCTGCAGGAGCAAGGCTGGCCGCCTTGAGTGCAGCATTCAACGCACCAGCAATGGCAGCCGAAAAAGCCGCAATCGCGCCAATCAGGAACGAGGCCGGAGCGAGGGTCAGGATGATATCAGGAAACCGGAACGTATCGGAATAAAGATGCGTCAGCAGACCCGCCAGCGCCCATCCTAACGCGAAGCCCGCAAGCACGCCACCGGCCGTCAAGACAAGCGCGAATTTGACATAGACCCAGGCAATCTCAACCCGCGTGTATCCAAATGCCTTGAGCAGGCCGACCTGTTGGCGCTCGGTCGCAATCAAACGTGTGAGGATTGCGTGGATCAAAATTGCGGACACGATGAGAAAGACCGGCGGAATGACACGCGCCATGCTTCTCAGCTGCTGCATTTCGGACTCAATGAAGGCGTGGGAAATCTGGTCTTCCCTAGCATACGCACCGATGCTGCCAAAAGGGGACAACAGTGTGTCCATTTCAGCAATCACATTGCCAGGCTGCGCGTTGCCGGCGAGGGTCACACTGACACTGCTGAACGCTCCATCCAGATCGAGGGCTGCTTCCAGCGCCCGGCGGCGCATCCAGAAAACGCCAAAGCGCTCGTCGTCCGGCAACAAGGCGCCCGGCCCGAGTGTGTAAATGTATTCAGGTGAATCTCCGATGCCGACAACCTCCAGATCGCGCGCCCGCCCATTGATTATGGCTGATACACGCGCACCAAGCGCGACTGTGTTTGCTTCTGAAAACGCCTTGCTGGCAATTGCTTCGTCGGGTCGTGTCAGGTCTGGCCAGCGGCCTTCATACAAGAGCACCCCGTTAAGGGTGGGCTCGCCTTCGTCCGGGATCGACACGAGCTGACCGTTGGCAGGTTCCTCCAGGCCCGGTATATTGAGCGTAACGATCCTGGAAATCCTGGTCTCGACCTGCTGGACGCCATCGATCTGGCGTATCTCGGAGGATAACCGTTCAGGCGCACGTTTGACCTCTGCAAAGACGTCTGCGAACCGGTAATGTTCATAATAAATGGCACGGCTTTGCTGCAAGGACTGAAGCGCGCCCAGGGCCATGATCAGTATCCCGACGCCGCATGCAATGATGATACCCACAGCAACTGCCTGCCCCCTCATATGCACGAGGTCACGAAACAGTTTTCTGTCGAGCGCCGAAAACAGGTTCACCAGGAAATCTCCGAAGGCTTTCGGCGACGCCCCATGTTCTCGGTGCTCGCAATCCTGCCATCCGAAAAGCGGATTACCCGGTCCGCCATCTCCCCGATACCAACATTGTGGGTGATGATGAGCGTTGTGGATCCGAGCGTCCGATTGACGTGTTCGAGCGCTTCCAGCACGCGCACGCCTGTCGCACTGTCGAGCGCACCGGTCGGCTCATCGCAAAGCAGGAGGTGAGGTCGTTTGGCGATCGCGCGGGCCACCGCAACACGCTGTTGTTCGCCCCCTGAAAGTTCCGCCGGAAAATGATCGATCCGCTCAGACATGCCGACCATCGCCAAGGCCTCGTCGGCCGGGATCGGATCGTCCGCGATCTCGGTAACAAGCGAGACGTTCTCACGGGCCGTCAAGCTGGGAACAAGATTATAGAACTGGAAGATAAACCCGACGTGCTGACGGCGGTACCGGGTCAGGGCTGCGGAACTTGATCCCGTCAAAGATTTTCCCTGAAACAGTACCTCGCCAGAAGTCGGACTGTCGAGCCCGCCGAGAATGTTGAGCAGGGTCGACTTCCCACTCCCCGACGGTCCTAACAGGACGATCAATTCACCCTGCTTGATATCGAGATCGACCCCGCGCAAGGCATGCACCTTCACTTCGCCCGTATCGTAGACCTTTGTCAGGTTTCTGGCCGTCATGAGGGTGGAGGGCATGGGAGCCGAATACCTTTGCGTGACAACCGGGACCCGGCCTGTTTCGTTGCGAGGTTTGCATGTCCTGTGAACCTGTCCAGTCCGCGCGTGCTCGCAGATTGCATGATTTCACATTTTTCCTGCACGGAAACAACTCGCTCTCTCGACAGGCTTCCGGTCTCCGATTGCAACTTTGACAATATGCCAACTCGCTGAGGGAATGACTTGATTCCGATCAAGTCTGATCGCGGTCGGTGACCTTAGGCTCGACAAGGTCGAATACCGAAATGATGGGAATGTAACGAGGGCGGCCGCCCAGGCGGCAGGATAGCGCGATGTAGCAGTCAGGCTTGCACCAGTATGATGAAGCGCTCCACGCGGCCAGTGTATGGCTGGAGGAACTGATGGAGGTTCTCGAGCGGACCGAGTCGACGCACGCGCATAACGCGCTGAAAACTGTCTTGCTTGAAATTCGTGACTGGTTGCCAGTGCCGCTTGCCGCGAATTTCTCGTCCCAGATGCCCCTGATCATAAGGGGCCTTTTTATGAAGGTTGGTCACCCGGGTCAGAACGCGCGAGGGAATGCTCGCCCGTCCGTTTCCTTGAGCCCGTCTCCCCCTCCCAACGTGACACACTTTTCTGCGTTGCGTGAATGTCGCTTCCAGCCAGCGTCTTTACTTTGTCAGCGCGTCGATGATCCCGGTGAGCGCATTTTTTGCTTTGGTTCGCATTTCATCATCCGTGGCATCCTGGATAGGATGTGGGACGAGGACATAGCGAGCGCCTTCCATGCCAAGAGCACTGCGCTGAAAATTGGCGGCTTCCTCGAACTCGGACGATGCGATGGAGACCGATGGGATTCCCTGGATTTCAAACCAGACTGTGTCGTGCAGACTGCACGTCGTACAGGAACCTCAATCGGCCAGCGCTTCGACGACATAGTCCACGTCGCATGCAATTTCGCGACGCAGGTCATCTGGACACGGCTTGGTGAAGGTCGGCTTCGAATAGCGCTTCACCTTAATGCCGGGTATCGCGGCCGTAAGTTGGCGCTCAAGCTCATCAAGCAAGACATTGCCGCGGGGCTTGCGGATGTCGAGCAGGCCGACCGTGCCTGTGAGCCCCCCGGTTCTCGGCGTGATCTGACGCGCGACCGGCTTTCGCTCGTCAGTGGGATCAAGAATTGTCGTCATTTTCCGTCCTTCTTCTGCTCGCCTGTCTTTTGATCATACCCGTTTGGGATTCTGTCTCTAGCCTAAATCGATCTTGCGCGACACCGATTGCGAACCGATTTCGCCGGTCGCCCAGCCATGGAAAGCAGAACTGAACTTGCCTGCATCAGATCCTGCTACGACAATGTGGATATATTCCGGGCCAGCGAATTTCGGTACTTCAGTCCCGAGCTTCCCCGCGCCCATTTTTTCGGCGGTTGCCATGGGGATGCCTGCGCCGGACATGTCGTCGGCAACCATTTCGCTCAAGGGNCGCCGGGTCACAGCCTGTATCCGGGCTCGCAGTCGATCCTTGCTGTAATCTCCTTCACTCATGAGCGTGTCGATGTGCTCCGGGCAGACAACGAGAAGCGCGTCTACTGGCAGGTTTCTCAATTTAGGCAGAAACACGCCTTCCAGTCCCAACCCGATAGACCCGGCGACCTGTTCGGGCTTGCGCGATTCCTGGTCAACGATATGGACTGGGCCGCCAGTCATGGCAAAGACCGTGACGACCGAATCCTCNTTCTTGAAACCGCGCTCAACGTGAAGCGGCGGCCACGGAGAGCGTTCTTCGTTTTCCGCGAANCACATCGTATATTTCATCGGATTGCCAAGCGTAGAGCGCTCGACACCACCGGGTTTTCCGCCGCCCACATTGCCAACGATGAGGCGCAAGGCACGGCCGATTGTCGCGTTGGCGCGGTTGCCAGATCCGAGCGCACCCAGTCCCTTATTCATGCCGATTTGGTCACGGATCGGACCATTGACGACAATCACCGGCGCCGCACCCATCGTGGTGGCTGTGACGCCGTGAATATTGAATGCATCGGTGCAGACAGCCTCCAGTGCAGCGATGATAACGGGCATATATTCTGGCTTGCAACCCGCCATGACCGCATTGATGGCAATCTTTTCCACTGTCGCTACACCCATATTGGGAGGTACGATGGCGACTAGGTCTTGCGCAGGGCGGCGCGTGCCCTCGAGCATTCGCAGCACCCGTTCGGGCGTTGGTGGCACGAGCGGCAGACCGTCGGAAAAGCCCTGATCAAACATGAACTCAATCACGTCGTCCGCAGGGGCAATATCAATGCGCCGCGCCTGTATCGCACTGTCCTCTGCGCTTGCGCGCAACTTGTCATAAATTTCAGGATAAAGATGCTTGGAGCCGCATCCGGGACGCCATGCCGGGAGGCTTGCCCAGTCGATCTGGGCTTGAGCCACATCTAAGCTCCGGGCCAGGTCTGCGCTGAGCGTTTGCCATTCTTCACGCACGAAACCCTCGAAATGCGACTTCACCCTGCCATGAGCATCCATCCAGAACACCGAAGGCACGATCTCGATGTCCCAGTTGAAGGAGATCTTACAGGACCTGTCATCGAGGACCGGGAGCGTGAGACCATGGCGTTCCTTGAGAGCAGCGTTGTCATCTCCGGATTGCCCCAGCATCAAAACCCGTAACTTTTCACCGTACGCCTTGTGAAGAGCCTCTACGACAGGCGCGGCCGTGTTGCACGTTTCACAGTCTTCCTTGACGAAAACGACGAGGTGCGGGCCGTTGCCAGGAAACGTATGGGTGTCGCCGGATAGAGACTTCAGAGAGAAGCTCGGTTTGGTTTCCGTCATGGACTCTCTCCTTATCGATTAAGAACACATTGGGTAGGATAGACGTGTATTGTCTAGGGTGACGCAGGGGCTGGCGGAGGNGGATGGGAATCGAACCCACCACACGTCTTCTCGACGCGTCCATGGTTTTGAAGACCAGGGAAGCCACCAGACTCCAGTCACCTCCATGAACAGCCGACAGTAGCGGCAACCAGCCGTCCGTCAAATGTCAGCCATATATCGAGTATCACCAATTCGAATTGTGCTGCCTTGTGAATCGAGATGCTCGAGAATCGGTACGATAAACTTGCGGGTCGTGTTCAGGGTCGCGCGAGCCTCTCCGGTCGCAAAGGCGGTCTGACCCGGATAGCTGGACTTGAGTGTTCTGACCGCAGCAGCGATGGCGTCGGAGTGAAACACGAGAGACTGCTTGAGTGAGACGTTAGTCAGGCGGATCGCCGTCCCTTCGTGAATGAGAAGGGCGAGAAGGTCGGCGTCGTCCGTGCTTGCGATGAATGTATCTTGCGCAGGGGGAGTAAGTCCCGATTCCTTCAATTTTCGGGCCATGCTGACCATGCGTTCTTGTTGTTGTGCTGTCAGGCAATGGAGNGGATTGTGAGTTGGCAAGGCCGCTTCAGTNCCGAAAAGAACCAGATTTCCCTCCGAGACGAGCACCGCCTCGACAAACTCGACCAGTGCCTGCGCCGTGTGAGGGACATGCATATGGACACGNGGTGCAAATGGCTTGAGCGGGTTTGTNGCGTGATAGGATTGGAGGCGCTCGATATAGCTTTCTTTGACCTTTTGAGCGGTNGATGTCCCTACAACAAGGGTATCNGTGACGTCCAAAAACATCGCTCCCAATTGCGTGCGGACTTTAGCAGCAGGGCTGCGTGCAAGGCGGCAGATATCTGCGATACCTGCCATCCCCAGATGTTCGCGCGCGAGAGCTGCCGCGATCCCGGGGGTGTCGCCAAGCTGTGCCGCTTTCAGGGTCTCGAGCCGACGCTTTTTATTGGACNTGTTCGGGTCCGCCAGNGGATCGATTATTATGGCTCCGCCGATGGTCTCAGCTGGCGAAAGGCTGCGGATGATTGCACGCTGGCCGGCAAAGGTGGTGATGTCTGCGGGGAAGCGAAGCCGGGCAAAGGCCGATTCACCTGGGTTCAGTTGCTTGCCCTCAAAGAGGCGGAGGCTCGCGACAGCATGGGCAGTGCCATACAGAACACGGATCTGCTGCATGTGCCTGACGGGACGGTTGGCCCGGGGGGAAAGGCTGATTGAAACATCACATTGAGTGGACGGGAGGAATGCGTCCNGCGCATGCACGATGTCACCGGGTTTGACATGAATGGCGGAGATGCCTCGCAGGTTCAGCGCGGTGCGCTCGCCGGGATTGGCCTGAGATGATTCCTGACCGCGCACGTGTATCGAGCGGATGGTTGTGGATTGCCTGTTGGAGGCAAGAACAAGGGCATCATCTGCCTGNATCGATGCGCCATGCAATGTGCCCGTAACAACTGTGCCGCGCCCGTCCACAACGAAGACGCGNTCAACAGGAAGGAAGGCAGCAAAAAAGGGTTCGGCGCCGTTTGTCCTGAGGCCAAGTTGCCCCAGTGCATCCCCGAGTGCGTCTATCCCCTGCCTGGTTGTNGACGAGCAGAAGATCACTGCCGCGTCGCAAAATCGTGTGCCTGACAGCGCCANGCGCAGCTCGGCTTCGCGGACCGCGTGTTCAGTTCTGGAAAGCCGGTCTGATTTGGTGACGGCGACAATGCCTTCATGGATGCCGAGGGATTCAGCAATTTGAAGGTGTTCCAGAGTTTGCGCCTGAATGCCATCTTCTGCGGATATGACAAGAAGTGCTGCGCGGGCACCAGACGCGCCCGAGACCATGGCGCGGACGAAGTCTGCATGACCGGGAGCGTCGATGAAGTCGATCATGACNTCGCCGAACTGCCGGTAAGCAAAGCCTGGCGTGATGGAGAGCCCGCGTGCCTTTTCCTCTGGCAGCGTATCGGTTTCCATACCCGTCAGCGCGCGCACCAGTGACGTTTTTCCGTGATCGACATGCCCAATCACAATGACGGGACACGTCCTCATCGGGTGCGNAAACCGCGAAACGCATGCATGACAATGGGCAGGTCTTCATCATTGAGGGTGCGGGCGTCCATGACGAATCGGTCATCCCTGATGAGACCGATGATTGGAGTCTCGGCGGCGCGTAGGGCAATGACAAGCGCATCTGCAGTATAGGGCGGTGCAGATACGCAAACGGCATAGCTTTCCAGATCTTGCTGGGGAAGAGACCCTCCGCCGACATAGGCTGCGCTCTTCGCAACGGTCACGTCTTCGAGACCTGATGCAATGAGCGCATCGGCGAGTCGGTCAGCTCGCGCACGAACCTCACCAACCGTCTGTGCGATGGCCCGTAGGACGGGCACGCTTTGGAAAGGGTCGTGAGGTTCCCGGTAGAGCCGGAGTGTCGCCTCAAGCGCCGCGAGCGAGAGCCTATCAATGCGCACAGCCCGGCAGAGCGGGTGAGACTTCAACCTGCCGACAAGATCGGCGCGTCCGGCAATTATACCTGACTGGGGTCCGCCTAGCAGTTTGTCACCCGAAAACATGACAAGATCGACGCCAGATTTCAGGATGTCAGATACGACAGGTTCATCGCGCAAACCATAGGNGGAAAGGTCCATCAGGACACCACTNCCGAGGTCTTCCATGAGGATGGTGTTTGAATTGCGCGCAAGCAAGGCGAGGTCTTCGCGCTTNGGNGCAGACGTAAATCCGACGATGCGGAAATTACTCGTGTGGCTTTTCAGGAGGACAGCCGTTTCGCTGTCTATGGCACGTTCATAGTCTGAGGCACGGGTTTTGTTTGTAGAGCCGACTTCCTTGAGGATCGCACCACTTTGTTCGATGACATCAGGTAGGCGAAAAGCACCACCAATTTCAATCAGCTCACCACGTGACGCGATGACTTTCCTGCCCTGCGCAGTTACCATCAGGCTGAGCAATACAGCCGCAGCGCAATTGTTCACGACGAGAGCGGCTTCAGCACCCGTCAGGTCGCAGATGAGGTCTTCGACATGGGCATAGCGCGAGCCACGCTTTCCGGTATCGAGGTCGAGCTCAAGGTTTGAATAGTTTGCCCCAACCGCCTGCATAGCGGCTATCGCTTCAGGCGCGAGGCGGGCACGACCTAGATTGGTATGGATGATAATGCCTGTCGCATTGATAACCGCGCGCATATTCGGCCGACGCCTCNCTTCGATCGAACTGACCAGGCTGGTGGCAAAGGTTTCGCTCTCGAAGTCAGGGAGGCTGGTCATGTGCCCCGACCGAACGCCACCGCGCAGGGCTTGAAGCCTCGAACGAAGCGCCCGGGTAACCTCCGGGCGCGTATAGGTCCGAAGTAACGCCCCGATATGCGCTGTTTCAAGGAGCGCTTGCATCTGTGGCAATTGTCTCAATAGATTATCCACGTGCTTTCACCCTGCTGCTGCGCGCTAGTGTAGACATCGAATGAGGCCGTTCAAGTTGAAACGCTGGTTGCGCGTCCGAGAAGAGGGAGGTTATCCGGACAGGTCGCTCCTTGCACGATTTCGGCTGCCCAAGCTGCTGCCGCGGTGCTGAGAGGCAGTTGGGCGGACGCTGTAAGACGAATACGAATCTGTCTGCATTATTCGCAGACCAGCAAGTCCCAGGCGACAGGTAGGTCGCGCCACTTGCGAACCCGGGGCGTCTCGTTTCTTTTTGAACCTTGTTCGGGAGTTGATGCGCCTTTCGAAGGTGCAGCGATTGTG
>JGI25322J35698_1000741_pt1 | contig 28410 bp, 28 predicted proteins | sample AutmiccBRH37_all_FD_35698 | JGI IMG/M metagenome (IMG submission 35698) | reverse complement strand
TTGCCGCGCCTTGCATCTGGAGCTTTTTGAACAGCCTCCGGTTGTAGTCGAATAAGTACTTTGTTGACCTCTTAATATAGTTTTGCAACACTCTCCTAGAGCATATAATGACCTCTTTAGGCCGGCTGGAGAATTATCCGTATTCAGGCAAACCATTAATTGATCGTTCCTTAAAAGAGTTCAGTTTCCGGATGGTCATAATCGACCCCTATATAGCCTTCTACCGCTTTATTGATAATAAGGTTTTGGTGTATCGCATTTTCCACAGGGCCCGGAAATACTCACATCTCCTGAAAGATGCAATAAAATAAATTGGATTATTCAGAAGGCATTACTTCATTAGTGTTTGTAATGCCTTCTTTTACAGCTTTCTTTCCGGTGAAATCCTCCCAGCGTTTAACCGCCAAGTCACAATATATGGGGGAAAGTTCCATAGCATAGCAGCACCGGTCAGTTTGCTCGGCGGCGATAATTGTAGTGCCACTGATAATCTAAATAAATTCGTGTATAATATCTTTAGAACGAAAGGAGGCTGATCATATGCCAAACATTAAGTCCAGCACGGATTTGAGAAATAACTATAATGAGATATCCAAGTTCTGCCATGAGAGCCGGGAGCCTATATTCATTACCAAGAACGGTCAGGGGGACTTGGCTGTTATGAGCATCGAGACCTATGAGATGCTCAATGGTAAACTCGAATTGTACCGTTTGCTTGACGAGGGCAGGGCTGCGGTAAAAGAGGGCCGGAAACGTCCTCTCGCGGATGTCATGCGCGACATCCGACAGGAGATAGCCGATGGCAAGATATAGGGTGGAAGTATCGGAACCTGCAGAAAGCGACCTTCGCGATATCGTCCGCTATATTTCCGCGCAGCTGTCGGCCCCAATGACCGCGACGAAGATGATGGACGCCATTGAGGAAGCCATCTCGGGTTTGGCGGACATGCCGCAAAAACACCCTCCCGTTACGGACGAACGGTTAGCGTCGATGGGTTATCGGAAGCTAGTAGTGAAGAACTACATTGTTTTCTTCACAATCGACGAGAAGTCAAAGGTCGTTGACGTCGAAAGAATCCTCTATGCGAGGCGCGATTGGCTCCGAATTTTGTAGAATGGCCACCTTTAACGTCCCCAGCGACCGCCTTCTCTGGCGGTGATCTCGGAGTGGCAGGAGGTACACAAACCCATAAGGTTGTCCTCGGTCGAGCGGATATTAAAGATCATTTGCGAACAAGAGGAATTATGTAATACTTCACGAGCTTTTGCATCTTATTGAAAAGAATCATAACGAGCATTTTGTCTCACTAATGGATCTGTATATGCCCTATTGGAGGGAAGTAAAGAGGGAACTAAATGGGCAGATACTCGATTTCATGGAATGACAAACTTATCCCCGAAACAATGAAAAAGCCCAGTATTACTGGACTTTTCAGCAAATCATAATTGTATCAATTATGACGTTCTTTTTTGGTGGAGATGAGGGGACTCGAACCCCTGACCCCTGCGTTGCGAACGCAATGCTCTCCCAACTGAGCTACACCCCCTTGTATATGACACCGGCGAAAATAATAATAACATAAAGCAGCGCTTTGATCAAGGTTTCAAAATAACCGGGTAAGCTTTTACATAAAGGAAAACACAGTGCCCTTCAGTGAATAAAACAGATAGGGCCTTATGTTAAAGAAAAATCCTTATAAAGACCCTTTAGCCAGGTTTTTCCTTTTCTCTCCGGTGGCCCGGTCATCGACAATCTCATCATTACCCGTCAGGATGACCCCATATATTTCAGCCGCCTGATCCCTTGAGACAAAACCTTCTAGAACGTCCAGCCTTACCCGCTCCGGGTCTCTTTCCAGGGGTGACCCGAAGCCGCCTCCACCGGCTGATTCAAGGGTAATGGTTGATCCTTTTTCCAGTATTCCGGTAAATATTCCCGCTTCCACGCAGATTGAGGCGTCATCACCCATAAAGGGGCGACTGATCACCACCCTTCCCGGCATTCCCGGCAGACCGCCGGCACAACCCCGCCCACCTGCAATAGAGCCGGCCAATACAGAAACAGTTGTATTATCCTGCAAAAGGGTAATTGACTTTTGTATTCCGGCGCCACCCCTGAATTTACCCGGCCCTCCGGAGTTTTTTACAAGACTCCATTGGTTTATCATGATGGGATAATGGTTCTCAATAACTTCCGCAGGGATGTTCGTTATAATTGGTAGTCCGGCATGATTACCATCAATGCCGTCTGCCCCGGAGCTTGAGTTCTGCCCCCCGCCAAGGGTGTCAGTGTATGAGTAATAATTTCCTGTGGACTTATCCATACCTCCGGCGGTTAACCCAATCACGCTTCCGCTTTCCGCTGCCTGCACACCGTCCGGCACAGCTTCCCACAGACAGCCTGCAACCATACCGGTTATTTTCCGGGCTGTAATGATGCCGCCCAGGGCAAGGGGGGCGGGCAAAACGGGATTGACCAGTGAACCTTCCGGTGTAATCACCCTTACCGGCCTTGTAAATCCTGCATTTAAAGGTATATCCTTACCCAAGGCCCTCTTCACAGCGTAATGCACACAGGACAGGGTCGTTTCCCGGGTGATGTTTACCGGGCCGGTGACTTGGGGGTGGGTTCCTGTAAAATCGAAGGTGAGGGAATCCCCGTCACGGATTACTTTTAAATCTATATTTATAGGGTCATCCGGAAAACCATCTGCTTGAATAATACTTTTAAGAGAATAGACGGTTAAGGGGAGCATTTTGATAACTGACCTCAGACTGCGTTCGGAAAAGCTCATTATTTCAGGCAGACACCCCTTTATTCTGTCGACACCGTATTTCACAGCCAGGTGGCGCAGTCTTTTTTCGGCCAGCTTACCAGCCGAAAACTGTGCCTTCATATCCCCGGAAAACTCTTGGGCAGTTCTTACATTGCAGTGGATCAGGCTCTCTATGTCATGGTTGGGCTCGCCTTTCCTGACTATTTTAATGGGGGGGATGCGTAAGCCATCCTGGAATATTTCTCTTGATTGGGTGTAAATGCTTCCCGGAACCGAGCCCCCCATGTCCGAGTAATGGGCGGCGCTGACCGCCAGGGCCAGGGGCCGGTTGTTTGAGTATATAGAGGAGATTATGTACACCCAGGGTAATTGTGACCCCGACAGGCAGGGATCATTGGTGATAATAAAGTCCCCGGGGCTTATAGAGTGGAAAGGGTGGATTTTAAGAATTGAATAAATAGATGAAGGCATAGGGCCCGGATGAAGATGTGCGCAGCCGCTGACAGCCATCAGGTCACCCTGGGTGCTATAGAGGGCTGCGGAGCAGGCGCCACTGTGCCTGATACCGGCTGACAGTGCGTTTGCCGCCAAAAACTCACACATATCCATTGTAATCGCATGTATAGCATTGCTGAGAGTTTCCAGTGTTACGGGGTCCATTATTTCACTCCCACATCAATGATAATATTTCCATAGTTGTCCACTGAGGCCGTCATCCGGGGGCAGATGAGAGTTGTGGAGTCATCCTGTTCCACCACCGCCGGACCTTTCAAAACAGTGTTGGGGGTCAAATCTTTTCTGTCATAAACAGGTGTGCTTATTTTACTTTCTCCGAAAACAACTGTGCGGTTTTGGCGGGGACCGGAAATACTGGCTTCATTTCCTGCTTTTTTAGCATAAATAAGGTCTGCCCGGCCTTTAATACCGGCCATCGCCATCAACCTCAGGGTTACAATTTCCACTTCTGACTGGTCAGGGGAAAGACCGCATTCGTTTTTGCAGGTTACGTCAAAGGCTCTTTTAAGCAGTGACAGATCGGCCGGCAGAAGTTTTCCTGAGGGCACCTGCAGGTTAATCACATGGGATTGACCTTTATACCTTATATCAGCGCTGCGGGTAATTTTTATATTTTCTGAAAGCCCCTGTTCGCCAAATTCAGCCCGGGCCTTTTCTTCCAAACCTTGATATTTGCTGTCCAATACATCCGGAAGGGTTTCCGTCAGTGGACATGAAAATTTGTGTTGGTAGTCCCTGCGCAGGTCGGTAAAAAGCATTCCCAGGGCCGAGTGAAGGCCCGGGTAAATGGGTGCCAAAACGTGAGGTATACCCAGTTCCAGCGCAATTTCGGCAGCATGCAGGGGGCCGCACCCACCGAAGGAAGCCAGGGTAAATTCTCTTGGGTCACAGCCGTTTTTAGCAATCATTCTTCTGGCGGCCATTATCATTATTGAGTTAGCCGCCTTTATAATGGCCTGAGAGGCAGATTCCAAGGAAATCTCCAGGGGAACGGCGATGTGACGGTTTACTGCCTGCCTGGCAGACTCCAGGTCCAACTGAATACCGCCGGGAAGAAAGGCGCCGGGGCCAAGCCTGCCCAATATAAGATTGGCGTCTGTGCAGGTGGGCAGTTTTCCGCCTCTGGCATAGCAGGCTGGGCCAGGGGTGGCCCCGGTGCTTTCGGTGCCCACCTTCAGGTGCCCTTGATCATCAATGAAGGCTATACTGCCTCCCCCGGAAGCTGTGGTATGTGCGTCGATCATTGAAATCCCCAGGGGGTATCCAGCCACTGAACCACCGTGTTGGACTTTTGGACCGTTTTGGTGAATAATGCTGAAACAAGAATGTGCCCCGCCCATCTCGAAGGTCATAATATTTGGCCTTCCGGTGTGCTTGGATAAAAGTGCGCAGGCCGTTATTCCGCCTGCCGGTGAGGATAGAACGGTACGGACACTTTCATCAACCGCCTGGCGGGAGGTAATTACGCTGCCGTCGGACTGCATAACCCAAAGTGGAGTATTCTTACTACTCCAGCCAGAGAGGCTTTTTACCGTTTTTTCTATATATTTTCCCGCCAAGGGACTGACGGCGGCATTGGCCACCGCCGTCAGCCCCTTGGCATAATCTCCGGGAAAGGGCATAATATCGCTGGATACCGTTACAGGCACTGAGGGCAGCATTTTTTTGATAATTTCTTTAACCCTGTCCTCGTGCAGGGGATTGTCACAGGAGTGAAGAAAACAGACCGCAACCGAGTCAACCCGGTTTTTCTCCAGCAGGGGTATCAGCTTATACCGTAACTCATTTTCATCCAGGGGTAGCTGCACCTGCCCCCCGGAAAGCATCCTCTCGCTGACTTCAAAAACCAATCTGCGTTCTGCCAGTGGTTTAACGGTGACGCTGACAAGGGGATCAGTCTGGGTTATGCCCCCTTTGCCCAGGTATATAACATCCCTAAAGCCCCGGGTCACCAAAAGGGCGGTTTTGCACCCCGTATTCCGGGTCAGGGCATTTAGCGCCAGGGTGTTTCCGTGTACTGCATAGCTTAAATAATCCGAGCTTACACCGGCTTTCCGGCAAAGACCGGCCAGAGCTTCCATTACCGACCGGGACGGGCTGTGGGGGCAGTAGGGCGCCTTGACGGAGAATATGTGTCCGGATCCTTCCTGAAACATGCAGACATCGATAAAGGTGTTTCCTGTATCGATGGCAACAGTCCAGGCTGAAGAATTTAAACTGCTTTTCATAAAAACCTCACATACTTTTAAGCAATATTCTTCAGCACTTTTTATTATCCTTGTTAATGGCTAAAAGTATTTGTTAAGCCATTTTAAAGTCATCTCCCACAAGTATTCATGGCGGTCCGAAAACTGGTGATCTGCGCCATCAATATATAGCAAATCCCTGGGTTCCCGGGCTGAATTGAAAATAGCCCCGGCCTCTTCCGGAGGGACCACAGCATCCTCAGTGCCCTGGATGACCAACAGGGGACGGGGGAAAATCAGGGATGAGCAGCGTAATACATCGTATTTCCATAGGTCGGTGAAAAATGACTTCTTCAGGCAAATTATTCCTTCAGTACCCGCCAGTGCAACCGTGGTATTCTCATCTTCCGGCAAATCCTCATCGGTAAAACCCATAAAAAGGTCTGTTAAAGAAACCGGCGCAGCCCATGTGCAGACCCCCCGGACCCGCTGGTCAGTCGCTGCGTGGCAGATGGCCGTTGTTCCGCCGAAACTCCTGCCCATGGTGATAACCGGCCCGGGGCTTCCTTCCAGACAAAAGTCCACAGCCGATTGAAGGTCCCCGATATGGCCGCTTAGAGAAATGTCCTGAAAGAGGCCCTGACTTTCACCGCAGCCGGCAAAGTCGAACAGGAGGACGGGATAGCCATCACAGGCCATAAATTCAGCCATTTCCACAGCCTTTCCCTTTCCTTCCTTGGAACCGGTGAAACCGTGGCAGACAATCAGTACCGGTCGTTTTGGGCTGCCTGAAAAAAACAGCCCCGCCAATGTTTGTTCTTTTCTGTTCTTAAAGGTGACTTTTTTCATTGCTGTAACCCCCAAAATATAAACACCTGTGAAAAATATTATCCGGAGATTGTTATATTCCTTCTCAACTTTTATTATAGGGAAGGTATTATTGCATAAAAAGTAGAAGTAGAGCCTGTTAATTTTATGGCATGAGGTATGATCAATTTTGATGACTGCTGCTATAAAGCGGGGACTGCAAAAAGGTCTTTCTGTGACCCTGGTATTGGCAAGAATAGTGGTTCCGGTGTATATTATGGTAACTTTTTTAAAATATACCCCCGCCATGGGTTTCATTGCCCGTCTTTTTGAGCCGGTGATGAGGCTGGTGGGGCTGCCCGGTGAGGCTTCCATTGCCATTGTTCTGGGGTATCTTACCAATTTATATGCGGCCCTGGGGGCCATAGCCTCCCTCAACCTTTCCGCCAAGGAGACCACCATAATTGCCCTCATGCTTTTAATTTCCCATGCCATGCCCATGGAAACGGCGGTATCCCTGAAGACTGGGGTTAACGGGCTGGTTATGCTGGCAATCAGAACACTCCTGTCGGTTCTGGCAGGAGTGGCATTAAGCTTCGCTTTATAGAATTTGATGCGGGGTGTTATTAACTTGGATTGGAGCGCATTTGCCGTTGAAGCTGCCGGAGGCAGTGCTAAAAATGTATTGATCATGGCCTCTATAATTATCCCTATAATGATCCTGCTGGAGCTGGCCAGGGAAAAGAGGATATTGGACCACTTTTCTAAAAAGCTGGCTCCTGCCCTTAAAGTATTCGGAATGTCACCAGAAGCGGCCTTTCCCCTCCTGGCGGGAATGGTTTTTGGTATAAGCTACGGAGCGGGTGTGATTATAGACTCGGCCAAAAGTGGGAGGGTATCCTGGAGGGATATGTTCCTGGTAAATGTTTTCCTTGCAATCTGTCACGCCATGATTGAGGATACCGCCCTTTTCCTGGCGGTGGGGGCCGATCCCCTTGTGATTGTAGTTGGCAGGCTGGGTCTGGCCGTTGTTATCACCTATCTGGTCAGCCGCAGTAAATATTTTGACAGAAACAATACCGGGACGATACCCAAAACCACCGGCAAAGGCCTTTGATAAATAAGCTATAAGCTATAAGCGGTAAGCTTTAAAGTAGACCTCTGGCCGATTACAAACCTATAGATGCAATTAGGCAATGGACCTTAAGGAATGCCTTCACCATTCTGGATTCTGGATTCCGCCGTCTGCAAGACGGCACCGCCGATAAGGCGGTTATTTTAGTGCAGAGATTTTTTGTGGTCCTTGAAAGCATCGGAATTAAAAAGTTTATCCAGTTCCTCCCGGATTTCATCATCAAAAAGATCTTTAATTTTAAACATGTTCCCCATTAACTGTTCATTCACAAACACCGGGGCGGATGATCTTATGGCCAGGGCCAATGCATCCGATGGCCTTGAATCAAGAACAATTTCACCATCAGGAGTAATGAGGTGCAGTTCGGCATAAAAGGTATCGTCCCGCATGTCATTTATCACTACACTGCCCACCGTAATATCCAAACGGCTGAATATATTGGAAATCAGATCATGGGTCATGGGCCTTTGTATTGGTGTGCCCTCAATGGCGACAGCAATGGCATGAGCCTCCAGTACGCCTATCCAGATGGGAAGAACTGTTTCTTCTTTCTCATCGGTCAGCAATATGATGGGATTGCTGTTGATATCATAGGCAATGCCCTTAACGAAAAGACGAATCATCATTTTCTCCCACCTGCCTATTTAAATTTATGCGGCTTACGGGAGCCGTAGCATTCATCGGCAAGGTTATTTTAACATTTCCGGTTGGAATTTCACACATATTTTAATAACTATACAGCCCGTGGCCCGGAATTGATTCCAAAACAGTATGGGCCACCGAAAAAAATTTTTTGCAGACGGGCACCGGATGCCGTAAGAGGATCTGTCGGATATATCTACGGATACATCCTGTACAGTGTTCTGGGGAAGGGAATGGCTTCCCTTACGTGCTCTATGCCGCACAACCAGGAAACAGTTCTTTCAATACCCAGTCCAAAGCCCGAGTGAGGCACTGTTCCGAATCTCCGTAAATCGAGGTACCACTGAAAGGACTCCAGAGGCAGGTGATGTTCAGCAATCTTTTGCCTCAGGAGAGTGGGATCGCTGATGCGTTGAGAACCCCCTATAATTTCTCCGTAACCCTCCGGGGCCAGCATATCAGCTCCCAGTATCACATCGGGGTTTTCCGGGTCCGGCTCCATATAAAAGGCTTTTATCCTGGCAGGATAGCGGTGAATAAAGACCGGGGATTGGAATTTGTCAGATATTGCGGTCTCGTCCGGAGCACCGAAATCATTTCCCCATTCAAAGGGATGTCCCAGATCATTTAAAAGTTTAACCGCCTCAGTGTAGCTCAGACGCGGGAAGGGAAGAGACACAGCCTCCAGCTTTTCAACATCCCTTTTTAAGAGCTTTAGATCATCCCTGTTTTCGGAAAGAACGGTCCTCGCCAGGTGGTGCACCAGTTCCTCCTGCAGTTTCATATTGTCCTCGAAGTCAAAGAAGGCAGCCTCGGCCTCCAGCATCCAGAATTCCATCAAATGTCTGCGGGTCTTGGATTTTTCCGCCCTAAAGGTGGGTCCGAAGCAGTATACCCTGCCCAGAGCCATGGCGGTGGCCTCATTGTACAGTTGGCCGCTCTGGGAAAGGAAGGCCTTTTCATCGTGATAATTAATCTCAAATAATGTGGAGGTGCCCTCACAGGCTGCCGGTGTGATAATTGGAGAGTCGGCCAGCACAAAATCCCTGCTGTGGAAGAAATCCCTGCATGCCCTCTGCACAGTGGACCTTATCCTCAGAATGGCGGACTGCCGGGGGGTCCTTATCCATAAATGCCTGTTTTCGGAAAGAAAATCAACACCGTGTTCCTTCAGGGTGATTGGGTAAGGCTCGGCCTTTGCCAGAATCTTTACGGACAGTGGAGTGATTTCGACTCCCAGGGGTGACCGGGGCTCTTCCCTGACGGTGCCTGTGAGAATGAGAGAAGACTCCTGGGTTATATCCCCGGTATTGTTAAACAAATCTGTATTCTCGTCCTTTACCAGCACACACTGAACCGTCCCGGTACCGTCCCTTAATATAAGAAATCTTATTTTACCGGTGGCCCGCTGGTTATAAAGCCATCCCCTGATTTCAACCTCTTTACCCACGTGGTGTTTAAGATTTTTTATTAATACCCAGTCCAATTGGAATCCCCTCTTTTTTATAATTATACCTTTTTATTAGGGTTTATATTTTTTATTAAATCGAAAAGTCCTTCATTAATAAATGATTTTTAAAAAAAGTAGTTTAGAGTAAAAGAAATTAACGGGGGTTAGAATACTTCCAGAAGGATACCATTGGATTGCCGGCTAAATTTAATAATAAGAGGTGAAATAAATGGAGGAGTATTTGAGATCGAGGGTGCCGTGGAGCACCGGGCCCAGTCTGAAAGAAAAGACCGATGAAATGGGGATTGATTTTGACCGGTTTATTCGCGGGTTGAAATACAACCAGACCGATGTTGAGATGGCGGGTGAGTTTGGTGTTTCTGAAAAAACCATCAGGCACCTGAAGGACCATTTTATGAGCCATGGAGTAGGTTCCGTTATGGGACAGGACTAGAATCAATGTTGAAACTGCTGGCGCTTTTTATAATTATACCGGTTATTGATATTACTATAATAGTTAAGATTGGCTCCAGTCTGGGATTCTGGCTCACCCTGGGTCTGATAGCTGTTCCCAGCCTTCTGGGGGCGGCCATGGCCCGATCCCAGGGAGTAGCGGTAATTTCCCGGATAAAAAGTGAGATTGCCATGGGAAGGCTTCCTGGAAACCAGATTATTGACGGGATGCTTATTTTCGCCGGAGGGTTGCTCTTAATCACCCCGGGGATACTCACCGACATACTGGGCCTGACCGTTTTGTTGCCCGGCGCCCGGAAAGTATACCGGGGCTTATTGGTCAGCGGGCTGTGGAACATGGTGGCTTCCCGCAGTTTAAAATTCTATATAAAAAGATAGCCGGGCTTAAAAATTCCTGGCTTCTTTTTATTCCGTTATGCTATAATAGTCCAATAATTTTATGGCTGAGTGGAGGTTGGTGCGAATGTTTCCTGAAAGGTTTGCCAAGGTCGGCCTGACGTTTGACGATGTTCTGCTGGTTCCCGCCGCTTCGGAGATGCTTCCAAGGGATGTGGACACATCTACCCGCCTCACCAGGGATATTAGATTGAATATTCCTCTGATGAGCGCAGGGATGGATACCGTTACCGAGTCGCGCCTGGCGGTGGCTGTGGCCAGGGAGGGCGGCATTGGGGTTATTCATAAAAACATGACCATTGAAAAGCAAGCCCTGGAGGTTGATCGGGTAAAACGTTCAGAGCACGGTGTAATATCTGACCCTATTTATTTATCACCGGAAAGCCCCATAAGTGAAGCGCTGCTTTTAATGGAAAGGTATCGCATCTCGGGTGTGCCGGTAACGGAAAATGGCCGGTTGGTTGGCATTCTGACTAACAGGGATCTAAGATTCGAAAAGGATTTCGTTAAACCGGTGGGAATGGCCATGACCAAAGAGAATCTCATAACTGCCCCGCTGGGAACCACTCTGGTCCAGGCCAAGGAAATACTGCAGAATTATAAGGTGGAAAAGCTTCCTATAGTGGACGATGACTTTAATCTTTGTGGCTTAATAACCATAAAGGATATAGAAAAGGCCAGGCAGTATCCAAATTCGGCCAAGGACGCCAAGGGGCGTTTACTGGTTGCCGCAGCGGTAGGGATAAGCAACGACACCATGGACAGGGTGGAGGCCCTGATAAGCGCCAGCGTTGATGTTATAGTGGTGGATACCGCCCACGGACACAGCAGGGGCGTGCTGAATACGGTAGAAAACATCAAGTTGAAATATCCTGATATTGACCTGGTGGCAGGTAATGTGGGTACTCCGGAGGGAGTGCGGGATCTGGCAAAGGCAGGGGCAGACTGCGTAAAGGTAGGGATAGGACCTGGTTCCATATGCACCACCAGAGTGGTGGCCGGGGCCGGCGTACCTCAGATTACCGCCATTTACGAATGCGCAGACGAGGCTGCCAAGTACGGTGTGCCCATAATCGGGGACGGAGGCATAAAATATTCCGGTGACATCACCAAGGCCATTGCGGCAGGAGCTGATATAGTGATGATTGGAAGCCTTTTTGCGGGAACTGAGGAAAGCCCCGGAGATATAGAAATCTATCAGGGCAGAAGCTACAAGGTGTACCGTGGAATGGGGTCTCTGGGGGCTATGAAAGAGGGAAGCAAGGACAGGTACTTCCAGGAGGATCAAAAGAAGCTGGTTCCTGAGGGGGTAGAGGGAAGGGTTCCGTATAAAGGGCCTGTGGCCGACACCGTTTACCAGTTAATGGGGGGCATAAGGGCGGGCATGGGCTACTGTGGATGCGTAAACATTGAGGAGCTGAAGACCAAAACCAGGTTCATGAGAATAACCCCTGCCGGACTGAGGGAAAGCCACCCCCACGACGTGGTTATAACCAAGGAAGCCCCAAACTACAGCCTTAAATAAATCTATAAAAAAACAGATAAGCAAAGGTGACACTAAAGCGATATTAATAAGAGTGAAGTAAATAAGCATCTGCAAAGATGCTTATTTTAATTTATAGTATTTCCGGATCGTTTGTTTCCGCCGGGTGGCGGATATTGTATCTTGGTGTAGGAATATTTTACTAAATATGCATACCAGATTAAGAGGAATATGGAAATATGTGGTGAATAATTAAGGATGTACATAAACAGAGCATATTTAAAAGGATGGTGTGGAGGATTTGGGTGGCAAGCTTCATTCTCTGACAGATGTATTGAAGAAAACCCTTTTTTTCTTTGAAGAACTTTCAGTGGCCGAGATGGTGCCTCACGTTCACAGAAAGATGTTGAGGGATTATACCCAGGGCCAGGTTGAGGAAAAGGTTTTGCTGTGTCTTCGTCAAAACCAGTGTTTCAACTTTGATCAGAAAGGATGGAGTTTAAATCTTGAGGGCAATAGGGATAATGACCATTTTTATTCGATTTTGCTTAAGCGCCAGCAGCCGGTTAGTGTCAGGGAAATATTGAAAGAAGGATTGAATTCCAGAAATAAAAAGAAAACAAAGCCTCTGGTCTCGGGCGAAGCAAGCCTTATCTCCGACGGTAGGTTTATACAGTTGGAAAACGGACACTGGGGCCTTACAGAGTGGGAGGTGGAGGCAGAACAGTATTCGCTGAAAGAGCTGGTTATAAAGGTTCATAAAACACACCCCGGCGGCCTTTCGGTACAGCAGGTATTTGAAATAGTAAATTCCTGGAGGGCTACCACAATAAAAGCTGTGGAAGCTATGCAGAAAAAGTTTCCATTTTTTGAGGAAATAGGGGATGGTATATGGGTATATAATGCCTCCATTCACCTTTCGTATGATCAAATGATGAAAAAATTTCTGTCTGCGATGAACAGGCAGAAGGACAGGTGGATTAAAGACCGAACCCGCTGGAAAAAGAAATGCGAGGGAATGGACAGGCAGCTACAGGAGGTTAGCTGCACACACAGGGAAGTTGCAGCCGCTTTGGCGGCAAAAATTGAAGAAACAGGACAGTATGATCATCTGGTCACCCAGATGGCAGAAAAGGATCTTCTGCTGTCATTAAGAAAAAAGGAGATATACAGATACAGGGAACATCTGGCCAAGTTGGAATCCAAGGCCAACAGCATACTGCACCAGTGCCGGCTATGGGTTAAAAGAGCCAGGGAATACGATGATGAAAGGGAAAAACTTAAAGAAGCCTTGAACAAAAACCAGGCCAGCCTGGAGGCTCTATTTACAAAACTGCAGCAGTACAAGGAAAAGGATCGGGAGAATAAGGGCAGAATGGCAGAGATGAAGGAAATAAGCGCAGTTAAAACGGCGGAATTGCATTCGGAAATAGTTGAACTGAAACAAAAGCTGGAAAAGGTTATTGAGATTCACGGCCAGGAGGATAAAAGATACCGGGAAGAAATTAATATATTGAGCAATGATCTTAAAGAGGCCCTGGAAAGCAGCGAAGAGGCCAAAAGGACCATGCGGTTTTTACAGCAGGAACTTGCCAGAACCCGGTCTGAGTTTAAAAAAATTGAGGAGAATATAAAGAGCCCACTGGTAAAGGCACTGATTAAGGTGTTAAGCTATTTTTCCGGATCGGGAAACCGAAAAGTGTCATAATCAAATCACCCCCTGGCTGAAAGCTGATTGCTGGTCGCCCGATAGGGCGATTTTTTGTTTAAAATGTGATATTATTTTTAATATAAAATTTTAATGGAGAATGGCATGAAAATTGTAAGCCTGCTGGTTGTGGATGATGAGATTAAAATAAGAGAATTAGTGAAGGCCTACCTGCAAAAGGAGGGCTTCCAGGCAGATGAGGCAGAAAATGGGTGCGAGGCTTTGGAAAGAGTCAATGCGCAGCATTATGACGCCATTATAATGGATCTGATGATGCCCGGAATGGACGGAGTGGAACTCTGCAGGGAGATAAGGAAATCATCGGATGTTCCGATTATTATGTTAACCGCCAAGGGTGAAGAAATAGACCGCATACTGGGGCTGGAGCTGGGAGCCGACGACTATATAGTAAAACCCTTTAGCCCCAGGGAACTGGTTGCCAGGGTAAAGGCAATACTTAGAAGAGTAAAGAAAGTCGATCCTGCGTCAAATGAACAGGTGCTTTACGAAGGCAAAGGCATGATTATAAACGACGAAACAAGGCAGGTAACAGTGGTTGGGCAGTTGGTAAATCTAACCCCCAAGGAGTATGAATTGCTTTCGTGCCTTGCCAGGCACCCCGGAAGGGTATTTACGCGGGAGCAACTGTTGAAACAGGTGTGGGGATATGATTTTTACGGTGAGGCCAGAACGGTGGATACACACATAACCAGACTACGGGAGAAAATCTCCAGGATAAATAGTGCTCACCAGTACGTTTCCACGGTATGGGGAATGGGATATAAATTTGAGGTGAAAAGTTGATTAAACTGGGACTCGCATCCAAAATATGGATCGCCATGTTTGCGCTGGTGGTTCTGGTGCTGGGCATTTCGGCCATTTTCCAGTCGGGTATGATAGAGAAAATATATATAAGCCAGCAGTCCGACCATATCCTGGAGATAGGACAGGATTTCGCCGGGGAAATAGAAATGCGCGGCGACAGGCTGGATATAGACCGTAATGTATCGGCTCTGGCCGGAGCCCTGAACGCCAGTGTACTGGTGATTGACTCCAGGGCCATGATTATAAGCTGGTCTGCCAATCGGGGCATGGGCGGGATGGGAAGAAGGGGAATGATGGGAGGGGGAGCCCATGGTATGGCTTTTCCCTTTGATGAATGGGATGTAAAGGAAGTATTGGGGGGTAAAACGGTAGTCAGAAAAGGCAACAGCCAGCTTTGGGGATTTGACGTAATTGGTGTGGCTATACCCGTATTCAGTGAAAATAAAGTGGCTGGGGCGGTGATGATACATTCACCCCTGGCGCCCATTCAGGCAAATTTGCGGGTTATCCACGAGGCTGTGCTCTATTCATTTCTTTTTGGAATAGTGGCGGCTACTCTGTTGGCATTTGTCTTCTCACGGAAGGTTTCCGGTCCTATTCTTAAGATCAACAACGTGGCCCGGGCTATGGCCCGGGGTGATTACAGCCAGAAGATACCCACAATGTCAGGTGACGAATTGGGAGTGCTGGCAGGGTCCATAAATGAGCTGTCCGAACAGATCAAGGAAAAGATATTAACCATTGAAAAAATTGATTCCACCAGAAGGGGTTTTGTGGCCAGTATATCTCACGAACTCAGAACCCCCCTGACCATAATGCAAGGATACACTGAGGCCCTTATGGACGGCATGGCCCGGGATGACCTCCAGAGGGAAAAGTATTTGATGAATATATATGAGGAAACCATACGACTGAGAAGGCTGGTGGACGACCTGCTGGATTTGAGGAGGCTTGAGACCGGAACCATCAGCATAAACATGGATCGGGCAGACCTTTCTGATATAATTCAATCGGTGTCAGATCTATTCAGCGAAACATTCAGTCAGCGAGGTGTTAGTATCAGTCTTAATATTCCCCAGGCGCGGCTTATTGCCAGGGGTGATCCGGACAGGCTTAAGCAGGTGGTTATAAATATGGTGGACAATGCGGTGAGATTCAGTCCTAATGGCGGAACGGTGGATGTAAAGGGAGAAGAGGTATCCGGCCACATAAGGGTATCCGTAAGGGATCAGGGACCAGGAGTAAGGGAAGAGGAAATGCAGCTAATATGGGAGAGGTTCTATAAGTCAGACAATTCCAGAACCCGGAGAAACTCCGGCAGCGGGCTGGGGCTGGCCATAGCCCGGCAAATTATTGAAATGCACGGAGGGCAGGTAGGTATTGAAAGCCTGCCCGGTCATGGTTCAACCTTTTGGTTCACTGTAAAAGCTGAATCGAAGCAGTTGTGCCGTAACTTTATTTGATAATCGGGGTGTGACATGACTGATAAGGGCAATTCATCGTTAATATTGCAGGATAGAGTATCAACCGAGGTTGAGCCGGACCCCATAACTAAAAAAATATTCATTTCACTGCCCGAGCCCGGGCTGTCCGATAACCGGGCAGATGTGGACAGGCTTCGCCAGGAACTGGGCAGGGTTATCGGCCCTGTAGATATTGACCTGGATTTAATGAACAGTATATCAAGTGTTCTGAAAGAATCCGGATGGCGGGCCACGGCAGCGGTGGGTATCTGTGACCGGGGCTGGAGCCTGGTTTCAATAGAAAAAGGAGACACCTCCGGGAGTAATTTCGGCCTGGCGGTGGATATCGGAACCACCACGGTGGTTGCCTATCTGGTGGATATGAACACCGGGGATGTTATTGACGTGGAGGCCTGCTACAACGGCCAGGTTAAATACGGTGATGATATATTGACCCGGATATTCCGGGCCCAGGACCATGAGGGTGCGGCATTAATGCAAAGGGCCATAATTAATTCCCTTAATGGCCTTATACTGCTACTGTCAGAAAGGAACTCCCTCAAAGCCGATGTGGACATTACGGCGGTTTCTGTTGGCGCCAACACAACCATGGTCCACCTTTTTCTGGGATTGGATACCGGCAATATATGTGTGGCACCTTATATACCTTTAGTAAATGATCCCGGGATTATTAAGTCTGAACAACTGGGCCTCAATGTGCTCAAAAAAGCCCCGGTATACATATTCCCCAGTGTGGGGAGTTATCTGGGGGGTGATATTATTGCCGGGATACTGGCCAGCGGTATGCATAAAAGAAATGAACTGGCCCTTCTGGTGGACATAGGCACCAACGGGGAAATCGTAATGGGCAACGCCCAGTGGATGGTGGCCTGCGCCGGGGCTGCCGGACCGGCCCTGGAGGGCGGCGTGGCGGCAAGCGGAATGAGGGCCGAGCAGGGAGCGGTCAGTGAAATAAAAATAGACCACCTTACCAAAGAGGTGAAATACCACACCATAGGTGGCCACGCGCCGCTGGGCATATGCGGTTCCGGGCTGGTGGACGGGATTGCCGAGATGTTTCTCGCCGGATTGATAGACAGGAGCGGCAGATTCCGGGAGGGTCGGGATTATCTGGTGGTGGTTGGGTCTTCCCGGTCCGGCACCGGGAAGGACATAGTAATCAGCCAGCAGGATATCAGTAATTTCATGCGCACCAAGGGGGCGGTCAACGCTGCCCTGGAACTTCTGCTGGAAAGTGTGGGCTGTGGACTCGGTGATATAGAAAGATTTTACGCCGCCGGTGCCTTCGGGCACCACCTGGATTTTGAGTCAGCCGTGACCCTGGGACTTTATCCCGATCTGCCCAGGGAGAAGATGGTAAAAATAGGCAATAGCTCGGGAGAAGGCGCCAGGCTTGCCCTTATGTCCCGAAAATGTATAGAGGAAGCCAGGCGTATAGCGGCAAACATAACGTACTTTGAATTAAACGCCAACCAGGAATTCATGAATAAATTTGTCAGCAGCAAATTCATTCCCCATACCAACATGGACTATTACCCCACCGTTAAAAGGCGGTTGAGGGAACGGGGACTGCTGGTGGATTAAAGTCTGAAGCCCCGATGTTTAGCGTAAGCAAAACGAGTTCACTCGGGGGTAAGGGGGTCCAGCCGCTTCGGTAAGGCTTCAAAAAGATCATAGTTGTTCACAAGATTCTTAACCACCTGGGGGTCCAGTCCTTCGGGTGACATATTGCCAAGTATTTCCACCACCCTTTGCCTGGGTAATCCCATTCGGTAAGGCCTGTCTTCGGTCAGGGCTGAAAACACATCACTGACCGCCATGATTCTGGATCCGGTGGGAATATTTTCTCCATTCAGTCTGAACGGGTATCCGGACCCGTCCAGTTTTTCGTGGTGAAAGGACGCCCAGCGGTTAATTTCATCAAATCCGGGTATGTTATCAAGAATTCTATAGGTGTAATAGGTGTGTTTTTTAATGATCCTGAATTCTTCGGGACTTAATTTCCCCGGCTTTTCCAGTATTTCTTCGGGCACGCTGAGCTTGCCCAGATCGTGCAGAAGCCCCGCCATCAACATTTTATCAGCATCTTCCTGAGATAATCCGGATACAAGGGACAGTTTTGCGGCCACCGCCGCCACCAGCCTGGAGTGTTTATGGGTAAAAACGCTTTTGCTGTCTATAACCCTTGCGAAAAGTGATGATACATCAAATAACAAGTCATCAGATAACATGTCATCCTTGACATAGAAATCATAACCTGCCAGCAGTTTCTCCAGTAGATCGGGCAGAAACTGGTAATCAAGGTCCAGCCAAAAACTTTCGGCGGAAGCCAGCTCCGACAGCTCGGCAAATATATCCGGATCGATGATTCTTCCTGCTAAAACACTCAGGCGGGAGATAGCTTCCTCGGACTGTTCCAGTATGTAAGCGGCATTCTTGTTTAAGAGTACGTCCAGCCTGTCAACTGCGTTTATAATACGGCTCTCCAGTGGGATTTCATTTCCCCGCAGACCGCTTGGGTTGCCGCCCCTCCATGAGTCGTGGTGACTTTTTATTATATGGCTCATAGGTTCAAGGAACTGTATGTTTTTAACCATGCGGTATCCCATTTCAGAATGGGTAAAGGGGTCTTCAATCTCCAGTTGGGCCAGAAGGTTCCTTTCGCGCATGGTGATTGCCCCTATATCATGGATGATTGAGGACATGTACAAAGTTCTTATTCTTTCGTCCGGCAGCCGGAGTTTTTTAGCCAGCATGACAGCCATGTAAGCCACCCGCCTGTGGTGTCCGGACAGCCCCGAATAAGTGAAGTCAAGCGCCGTGGAAAGCGAATTGAAAAAATCCTTGAGATTTATACTTGTTTTCAATGGGATCACCTCCAACAAAAAATAATTCTTCTTCATCCCCGTAATTCCTTTGTTTATGCGTGCATATTAATCTTTAGCTTTGATTTACGACCGCCGGGTGGTGGAGAAAAGGAAAAAAGTGCCCATTTTGGCGGACACCCTTAAAAATTTTTTCTTCCCTTTTTAAGTTTTGTGGCAGGGGAGACGCGACTCGAACACGCAGCCTACGGTTTTGGAGACCGTTGCTCTACCATTGAGCTACTCCCCTGTATTGTGTTTTATTCAATGGCAAAAATAATTATAACAGAAATCATTCAGTTGTCAAGATGGTGTTATCTTGGGTTTTGCATGAAGATCTGACACTGGGGTTTAAGAATATAATCAGTTATTATGATTCAGTGAATTTACCGGCTTTCAATATGGCACTGTATTTTGCCGGAAGTGATCAGCAGGGCTATTGCTGCACGGCAAGGTTTGTCGGCAGACACACTCTTTCATCATAAAATAAGGCAGGAAACTGAGGATCATTGACGAATAAAGATTAGTAATACCCTTGGTCAGTCTTCGGGAGGGGGGAAGAATTGTGATATGAAAAAAATACACTGCATGATGTGCGGGAGACCTGTGGAGTTCGAAGAATTCAGGTCCGATCCCTATGACGATGAGGATGATATTCCGGTCAGGAAACCCATGGTTTTCTGCCAGTTTTGTGAGGCCAAAATAAGGAACGAATCCGACCAATCCCAGAAAGTTCCCAAGCCGGTATAGATTTGCCCTCCCTTTGGGAAAATTGGGAATAGATGCGGCATAGTTATGAAGAAATTTTCGCAGGAGGTTGTTAAATGAAACAAAGGTTTCTCACTGTTGTTATAGTTGCCCTGGGGGTTGTACTGACGTTGGCCAAGTGGGGCGCGAATCTATACACCGACTGGCTGTGGTTTCAGTCCCTGAATTACCAGACCGCCTTTTTAACCATCATTTTTTCTGAAATCGGCCTAAAGGTGGCCGTGGGCACGGTATTTTTCTTTCTCCTGTTGATAAACCTGCTGCCCACAAGGTCAAAGATAATCCAGGCGGCTAATCTGAACAGGGTGATACATGACGATGACAATGTCATATCCCTTTATAAAGCGCCGCTTAGCAGGTATGCCAAATCCGGACCCATTATCGCCGTTTATGTGCTGATAAGCCTTGCCATGGCGTTCTTTGTGGGCACCGGCGTTGCCGGTGACTGGGTAACTCTTCAAAAATTCCTGCATCCCACGGCCTTCGGCGTTGCAGACCCCATATTCGGTATGGATATAGGGTTCTATGTATTTCAGCTTCCTTTTTATGAGTTCATCTACAGGCTGTTTATCTGGTCTCTTTTCCTTATAGCATTCTGGGTTGGGGCTGCATATTTTGTGGCCGATACTGCGGCGGGCCAGAACAAGGGCTTTCTGAAGTCGGATGCCGCCAGATTTCACCTTTCGGCTCTGGCAGCAGTATTTTTCCTGGCCAGGGCCTTCGGGTACAAACTGGAACAGTATGCGCTGCTGCATTCCCCCGGCGGGATTGTTTATGGGCCGGGCTATACTGACATACATGCCAACCTTTTGGCATATAAGGTATTGTTTTTTGTTTCAATTATTATAGCCATCACCATAATGGTAAATATATTCATGAAAAGATTCAGACTGGTGCTGTATTCAATAACGGTGCTGGTTCTGGTGTCGGTTTTGGTGGGAGTGGTATACCCGGTTTTAGTGCAAAAATTCAATGTAGTGCCCAACGAACTTAAAAAAGAGAGGCCCTATATAGAACACAGCATTAAATACACAAGGATGGCATACAACCTGGATACCGTGGAAAGAAAGTCCTTTCCCGCAGGAAAAACCATGGTGGCCGATGATATACAGCAGAACCTGGACACGGTGGAAAATATAAGGCTATGGGACTACCGTCCCCTGCAGCAGACCTATGCCCAGATCCAGGAGATGAGGACCTATTATGAGCTGAAAAGTATTGATGTGGACCGCTATATGGTCAACGGACAATACCGCCAACTGATGCTTTCTCCCCGGGAACTTAATCAGCAGCAGCTCCCTGAAAATGCAAAGACCTGGGTAAACCAAAGGCTGAAATATACACATGGATACGGTGTTGTAGCCAGCCCGGTGAACCAGGTTACCAACGAGGGTATGCCAAATTTGCTGATAAAGGATATTCCGCCTGTATCCAGTGTCGACATTAAGATAGATAGGCCGGAAATTTACTTTGGTGAAGTAACAGACAATTATGTTATCGTGAATACAAAGGCCGAAGAGTTTGACTTTCCCCAGGGTGAAGACAATGCTTACTCCACCTACGAAGGAACCAGCGGTGTTAAGCTGGGATCGTTCTTGAGGAGGATATTGTTTGCACTGTCCCTGGGAGATTATAAAATGCTTCTGTCAACTGAAGTAACCCCGGACAGCCAGATATTGTATAACAGAAATATCATCCAGAGAGTTCCGAAAATTGCCCCCTTCTTGAGATATGACAATGATCCCTACATGGTAATAGAGGGAGGGAAGCTATACTGGCTTTGGGACGCCTATACCACCACCGATATGTATCCCTACGCCGAACCATTTGACAGGAGCATGAACTATATCAGGAACTCCGTTAAAGTAGTGGTGGATGCCTATACCGGTGTGGTTAGTTTTTATATTGCCGATGCCGGTGACCCTCTCATTAAGACCTATGACAAGATTTTCCCCGGCATGTTCAGGCCAATTTCGGAGATGCCGGCAGGACTGCAAAGGCATATAAGATATCCCGAAGATATGTTTATGGTTCAGGCCTCTAAATATCTGGTTTACCACATGGAAGACCCCGAGGTGTTCTACAATAAAGAAGACAAGTGGAGCCTTCCCACCGAGCTTTTCCGCCAGAAGGAACAGCAGATGGAGCCCTACTACACCATAGTCAAACTGCCGGGTGAAGCCAGGCCGGAGTATGTACAGATACTACCCTTTACTCCGCATAAAAAAATTAATATGATAGCCTGGATGGCGGGCCGTTCGGACGGAGAAAACTACGGAAAACTGCTGCTGTACGAGTTTCCCAAGCAGGAGCTGGTTTACGGCCCCAAACAGGTGGAGGCCAGGATAGACCAGGACTCCTACATCTCCCAGCAGTTGACACTGTGGAACCAGAAGGGTTCATCGGTCATAAGGGGTAACCTGCTGGTAATTCCGGTAAAAGATTCGCTGCTTTATGTTGAGCCCCTGTACCTGCAGGCTGAACAGAGCAAGATGCCCGAGCTGAGGCGGGTGATAGTGGCCCATGGAGACAAGATTGTGATGGAGCCCAACCTTAATGCCGCCCTTGAGAAAATTTTCGGCAAGGATGTCGGTCGGGTAGCCGAAAAACCTGTGATTCCAACGCCCGGAACCGGACCCAGTCCCAGTCCCCAAAAATCATTGAAGGAATTGGCCTCCGAAGCCGGCAAGGTATACGAGGAAGGGCTGAATAAACTGAAAGCGGGAGATTGGGCCGGATACGGAGAGTCCAATAAAAAGTTGAAGAGCTTGCTTGAGGAGTTAAGCAGCAAAGCCGGACAGTAACGGCAAAATAGCCGTATATGCCTAATTTTTTGGGGGGAGATATATATGTTTTTTGAAACATGGTGGCAGGGAATTGCTTTTGGAGTTGTTACCACGGTGGGAATGCTGGCAGTGGGATTTGCCTTAACGGGCATGTGGAAGAAGTATGAGGATGTAGAGGAAGTAAAGGGACATGGTTGTGACGCGCACCACTGATTAATATTTATCGTATATAAAAAAACCGGATCTGGCGCCGGTTTTTTTATAATGTTACCATTATTCTTGGGAAAGGTGTGGTCTTATAATTGCCTTACGTTACAATTGACGGCTTAAAATACCACTACTCGGCCCGTCTCCCTGTTGACAGGGAACCGGAGCAAGCAGTTGTTTTTATACATGGCTCCGGGGGAAGCCACTTATTGTGGGAAAGCCAGATAAACTACCTGGGCCGGGAATTCCTTGCCATTGCCGTAGATTTGCCCGGTCACGGGAATTCCGGAGGCACACCTCTCGGTACTATTGAAGGGTATAGCGAATTTATAAGTGCATTCTCGGAATGTGTCATAGGGTTTCCTTTTTTCCTGGCCGGACACTCCATGGGAGGGGCCGTTGCCCTGGATTTTGCCCTGAACTATCAGGACAGGCTGGCCGGTCTTATACTAATCGGAACAGGTTCACGGCTCCGGGTTCTGCCGGCTGTTCTTGAACAGTTCGGGAATGGAGTGGTTCCTGAGGATCTTCCGGCCCTGATGTACAGAAAGGGAGCTCCGGAGGCTGTAATAAAGGCTGCCAGACAGGATATGGAAAATGCTGGGCCAGCCGTGTTTTATTCCGATATGACTGCCTGTGATAAATTTGATGTCGGTGGCAGGCTTGGCGAAATAGATCTCCCGGCCTTGGCTGTCACAGGAGATCAGGATAAAATGACCCCGGTCAAATACAGCCAGTTCCTTGCTGAAAACCTTAAAAGGGGATACTATGAGGTGATAGAAGAGGCGGGACATATGTTGATGCTGGAACAGCCCGGAAAACTAAACACTGCAATATCAAATTTCCTCATGAAATACTGCAGGTAATATCGTCCGAAGGGGCGGTAGCCCCCTTTATTAGGAGGAATAAAAATGGGCAATGGCAGAAAAGCAATAAAAAGAATAGGTGTTCTAACGGGCGGGGGAGACGCCCCGGGGCTGAACGCTGTAATCAGGGCGGTGGTTAAGTCCGCCATCAGGGAGTATGGCATATCAGTGCTGGGATTCCTGAACGGCTTTGGGGGACTGATCAAAAATCAGGTCAGGGAACTCACCGAAAATGATGTGGCCGGGATACTTCCCCGGGGGGGCACAATACTGGGAACCACCAACAGGGACAACCCCTTTCATTATCCGGTTGACAGGAGTGGGGAAAGGGTTTTTGTTGATGTGTCGGACAGGATTTTTGAAAATACCAGCATACAGGAAGTGGACGCGCTGGTGGTAATTGGCGGTGACGGAAGCCTGGCCATTGCCAAGGAGCTGTATGATAAGGGACTTAAGCTGATTGGCGTTCCCAAAACAATAGACAATGACCTTCATGCCACCGATCAGACCTTTGGTTTTGACACCGCATTGACTACGGCCACCGAGGCTCTGGACAAACTGCATACCACCGCCGAATCGCATCACCGGGTAATGGTTCTGGAGGTAATGGGGCGGAATGCCGGCTGGATAGCGCTGCACGCAGGCATAGCAGGCGGCGCCGATGTCATATTGATTCCTGAAATACCTTACAATATAAACTGCGTGGCAGAGAAAATAAACTATCGCAGCAGCCACAACAAAAAGTTCAGTATAATAGTTGTGGCAGAGGGTGCAAAGCCTATGGACGGAGAAGTGGTAATTCAGCGAAGGGTTGAAGAAAGCTTTGACCCCATAAGGCTTGGCGGTGTGGGACAGGTTGTGGCCCGTGAGATTGAGGAAATAACTGGTAAGGAATCCAGGGTAACCGTCCTGGGTCATTTGCAAAGGGGGGGATCCCCCACCGCCTTTGACCGTATACTTTCCACCAGATATGGTACTGCGGCGGTTAATTACCTGATGGAGGGCAGGTACGGTCACATGGTATGCCTCCGGGGCACCGATATAGACACCGTTCCCCTGGAGGAGGCCATTAATGGTCAGAGAATGGTTCCCCTTGACTCTGACCTTCTTAAATCAGCCAGGCAGTTGGGTATATCTTTTGGTGATACAGATTAGATTATTGGAGGTAAAAATCAATGTGTATGGATAAAACACCCTGGGAAAGGGTTTGCGAATTCCACGGACATGTATGTCCGGGTCTGGCGTTGGGATTTTCGGCCACCACTTTGGCGCTGGAAAAATTGGATTTTTCAAGGTCTGTTGATGAAGAAATGATTGCCTTTGTTGAGAATAATGCCTGTGGTGTGGATGCCGTGCAGGTACTGTCCGGCTGCACCTTTGGAAAGGGAAACCTGTTTTTCATCGACCATGGCAAGCAGGTCTACACCTTTGCCCGGCGTTCATATGGAAAGGCGGTAAGAATTTCAGTTAAATACGGAGCCTTTTACAATGAGACCTACAGCCGCTTACGCATGAAAATAAACTCAGGGGAGGCCACCGGAGAAGAAAAAAGAGATTTTATGATGCTTCAGCAGAAACACATACAGAATATACTGGAAGCAGGAGAAGAATTCTTTGATATTTCTTTTGTAGATATTGAGCTGCCGCCAAAGGCAAAAATTTTCAAATCAGTAAGGTGTGATAAGTGCGGGGAGTCGGTAATGGAAACTAGAACGGTAAGCGCAGAGGGAAAGACATTATGTATTCCCTGCGGTAATCATTAACCCGGCCGCAAAAAAATTTTCCCGACCACATTAAATGCCAAAATATGGCAAGGATTAGCGCCCCCATTAATTGAATTCTTAATAATGGGGGTGATTGCGTTTGATGTACATAAAAACATTTATTATCATGCTTATACTTTTATTAGGTATGAATATGAGAATAACAGTGCAAGGCATTGAGGAGAGCCAGGCGGAAAAGCCGGATTATTCACGGGTAGGCTCCAAAATTGAGAATACAGTCCGGGGTTCCATAGAAGATCAAAGTTGGATGACATCCGTAAGCAAGCAGGAGGTGCATTCACTTTTGAAGAGATATTTTGCAGGTAATCTCCTGGAGGATCTGACTGAAAAATGTTGGGATTTTATAAAGGAGCCAACGGATTGGTACAGTGAGGCAAAAGTGATTGACATGAAAGTGCTTTATAATGACGGTAAAAGGGCGGTGGTGGAGGCATTAATAAGAATAGAGGATGTTGATACCGGTCATAATGAAATTGGCAAGGGATTATTTACCATGAACTCTGCCGGGGATCAATGGAGAATAAATTATATGGCCATCCAGTGGGGTATGCAGTCAGAAATAAGGTAATTTATGTTATAATATTGGTGCATTTGACAAAACCGGAGGAATTAGATGAAAATAGGCATTTTTACTGACAGCTACAGGCCGTATACCAGTGGAGTTGTAAACTCCATTGAACTTTTCACCAGGGATCTGACTGGCCTGGGTCACCAGGTTCAAATTTTCGCTCCCAATTATCCCCGCTGTCAGAAGGACAGCAGTGTTTTCAGATTTGCTTCGGTGCCAGCTCCCACAAATCCTGATTTTTCTCTGGCCATACCCTTTTCCAGGAGGCTCAAGCCGGCTATAATTAAATTCAAGCCGGATATAATCCATGTCCACTCACCTTTTTTATTGGGCAGGCTGGGAGCGAAATGCGCCAGAAATATTGGAGTACCCCTGGTATTCACCTTTCACACCCTATACGACCTTTACGTTCACTACATTCCTTTCGGGCAGGAAATTGTAAGGCAGATTACCCGGCGTTACTACCGGGAATTTTGTAACGGCTGTGATCTGGTGATTACACCCACAGAGATTATAGCTGAACACTTAAGAAATAATGGCATTACATCAGATATTAAACCAATTCCCACCGGAATTGACATAGAAAAATTCAAATCCCGGGATAATAAATGGATCCACCGCCATTATGGTATTCCTCAGAATACCAGGGTTCTTCTGTGCGTGGGCAGGCTGGGCAAAGAAAAAAACCTTGGCTTTATTATTGAAATGTATAACTGGATATCACAAAAATATCCGGATACCGTTTTGGTAATAGTAGGCGGAGGACCTGAAGAGCAAAGCCTTAAAAACCGGGTTCAGGAATTGGGCCTGCAGGAAAGAGTTATTTTTCCCGGAATGGTTGATAGCCAGGAGGTATTTAAATATTACTGCAGCGCCTACCTGTTCGTTTTTTCATCTGTCACCGAGACCCAGGGACTGGTGCTTGGCGAAGCCAAGGCGGCCGGGGTTCCGTCGGTGGCCGTCAGCGCATATGGAGTCAAGGAGATGATAAGCCATGGTGAGGACGGTTTTCTTACCCAAAACAGAATGGATGATTTCAGAGAGAAAATTGACCTTCTTTTAAATGATGAAGATCTCAGAAACAAGATGGGTGCTGCCGCTCTCCTCAACTCAATTAAAATGTCATCGAGAAACAGTGCCGAGAAACTGATCATGTGTTACGAAGAACTACTTTCCGTCCAAAGACTGCAGAAGCGGGAGAGCTTACAATAACACACAGGGAGATGAAAAATGGTATGGGCAGTGCAACACTGGAATCTATTATAAAAATCGCCATCTCAATAGAAGAAAAAGGATCTAAATTTTATGCACTGATGGCCACAAGAAGCGTTAATGATAAAATTAAATCCATTTTTGAGAGGCTTTCCAGGGAAGAGCTGGAGCATAAAGCCGCCTTTGAAAAGCTGTTAAGGTATGAAATTGAAAACAGCAATGAAGGCAATATAACCGAAAAAGAGGCTAAGTTACTGGACAGCTTTGTTAAAACGGGGGTATTCCACCAAATGAAAACAGTGGAGGACTCGCCTGTAGAAGGACCGATGGAGGCCCTTGCCCTGGGCATTCTTGCCGAAAAGGACGCCATCCTGCTTTATCAGGGAATATATAACCAGGCCAGTTCTCAGGTTGTAAAGGATATGATGAGCCGTCTGTTGGAAGAAGAAAAGATGCATCTGGTGGAGTTAAGGGAGAGCATGGAGGACATGGAAAGATAAGGGGATAGAATTGGAAAATGTATTGCCCCTGGTGGGGGGTTACCTATTAATTTTCTTTGCCAGGGTAGTGGATATGTCCCTGGATGTTATAAGAATTCTTATGCTGACCAGGGACAGGAGATTTTTGGCGGCAATTATAGGATTCATTGAGGTGACTATATTTCTTGTGGCCATTAGCCAGGTTCTGGCCGGAGGACTGACTGATCCTTTAAAGGTTATTGCTTACGCCGGAGGTTTTGCCACCGGTAACTACGTGGGCAGCCTGATTGATTCAAGGTTGGCCATGGGATACATATCACTTCAGGTGTTTTGCGAAACATGCAGTCACGATCAGCTATGCGCCACCTTTAGGGGAGAGGGCTTTGGCGTAACCTCGGTGACGGGATGCGGCAGGGACGGGGAGAGAAATATTTTATTTGTAACACTTAAAAGAAAGGATCTGGCAAAGGCTCTTAAAACACTGGACAAAATTTATCCGGATGCTTTTTACAGTATATTTGACGCCAGGCACATACACGGAGGAGTCTTTCCGGGCAAGAAAAAAGGAATATAATAGATATATACATAAAGGGAGTGGAGATAAAAATGAGTCTTTGGAAGGAAATAGAGCAAAGGATTATATGGGACTTCAAGGTTGGAGACGAATTTAAAAAATGCCAGGAGGGTTACGCCTTCGTGGTGGACGTTTACGAGGGTATTCCCAAACTGTCCCTTTACAAAATCAAAAAAAACAGTGCAGAATGCAACCCGATTAAGAAACAGCCGGATCAGGAACTGTTGCTCTCAGCCATAGAAAGACAGGGGATCAAGATAATAAGAGGAGGCATTTTCAGTATTGACAGTGAACTGCAGGAGTGGATTAAAGAGAACCTGGAGGACGTATTAAGATTTGTGTAAATGGTTAAACTCAACTAAAAGGAGTTGGCCATTTATGGAAAACATGCAGGATAAGACAATAAGGGAACTTGCTAA